>OCTW011587504.1_pt1 | contig 182675 bp, 149 predicted proteins | sample 1539671 | NCBI WGS metagenome assembly OCTW01 (sample SAMN02144230, study PRJEB22623) | gut metagenome | biome: sheep rumen | host: Ovis aries | place: New Zealand | reverse complement strand
TCCCCTTCCCGCCCCCCGCCGATCCCATACAGCGGCGACTGGCAGGTGCGACTGGGCTTCTGCGCCATTGAGACCCGTGGTGTCATGCAGGTGTACTTCGACGGTGTGCCTCAAGGCATTCCTCTTGACATGACGAAATACCTCAACTCCGACCTTTACATCGGCGACCGTTTCGTGACCGACGAGTCACCTGCCACTTACGACAAGATGACAGAAGAAGAAAAGGCAGAGGAGCAGAAACTCCTCAAGAACCTCGGAGCCTACCGCGCCCCCCGCTCCACCTTCCATTTCAGCCCTTCAAGCAAGAGCTATTTCGTGGGTAACGAGCGCACCTACCGCCGTATATTGTGCCAGACCTACATGGATGCGACCAAAGACCATTACATCCGTTTCCGTGTGGCTTCTGACGGTAAACAAGGAAACAACAATGAGTTCATGCTCGACTATCTCGAACTTGTGCCCAAGAGCGTCTACGGTGTAGACAGTGACGGCGAGATGGAGGACGATCTCTAACATACAGAAAACTGTAGGAAAAAAAGACTATGACATTTATGAAACGATCTCATATATTCAACATGGTGTTGGGGCTTGCCATAGCAGCCCTGACCCAGATGTCGTGCAGCGACGAATGGGACGACCATTACAACGGCTCATCAGACGCCGGCGCTGGTGTGATCAACGGTTCGCTGTGGGATGCCATCCAGAAAGATCCTAACCTGAGCAACTTCGCCAGTGTGGTCAAAGCCTGCGGCTATGACCGTTCGCTGGGCGGAAGTCAGGTTTTCACGGTGTTCGCCCCGACCAACTCCTGTTTCTCCGCCGAGGAGGCCCAGCAACTGATCCAAGCCTACAACGCAGAGAAAGGCAAGGTGGACGATGATGAGAACACCACCATCAAGGAGTTCTTGCAGAACCATATCGCCCTTTATAACTATTCCGTATCGAGTTCGAGCCAGGACTCCATCGTGATGATGAACGGCAAATACGCCCTTCTCTCCCCCGACAACATCAGCGGGAGCAAGTTTTTGTCGACCAATCAGCATTACAACAACGGTATTCTCTTCACTGTGGGCGACAAAGTGGCGTTCTTCTCCAATCTCTTTGAGTACATGCGTAAGGACAACGACCTCGACAGCATCCGCAGTTTCTTCTACAACCCGATGTTCTACCGTTCGGAATTCTCGCCAAGCGAGAGTGTCGCCGGTGGTATCGAGGATGGAAAGACTGTATACCTCGACTCCGTTTTCAGGCTTCAGAATGAGCTTTTCAGCTTGCTGAGCGCCCGCATCAACTCAGAGGACAGCACCTATCTGATGGTAGCCCCGACCAACAAGGTCTGGAAGGAGTTGATAGAAGAGTATGAGCCCTATTTCAACTACGACAACACCGTCAACGACCGTGACTCGCTGATTTACACGCTCCCCCGTCTTGCCATCACCATGGGAACGACGTTCAGCCGCACATTCAACAGCGACGTGTCGTTACGCGACTCAGCCATCTCCACCCTCGCCTACTCAGGAAACTTACGTAGACTTGTTTGGGGAGCCGACAGCCTCCATTACTTTGAGTATTTCAATCCCCTCTCAGCACCCAACGGCGTTTTGACAGGGACCACCAACATCACCTGCAGTAACGGTACGATGATGAAGGCAGACAACTGGAAATTCGACAAGAAAGAGACCTTCTTCCAGACGCGTATCATCGAGGCAGAGGACGCTGGAGTCATCCGTGAGGTCAGTACCTTTACCAACACCAAGGGTGACAAGGAAGAGACCATTCTGCCCAGATTCAGGGATGTGCTCCCCGACAACGTCTTCTACAACAAAGTCTCGGGCAACGGTTTCGTAGAGTTTGAGCCCCAGCGCAGCACCTCCAACCACACGGTGGTTTTCAACATCACCAATGTGCTGTCCAACATCGGCTATGACATTTACCTGGTCACCGCCCCAGCCTTGGCTAATGACAGCAATGCCACGGAAATACAGCGTCTGCCCACCAACCTGAGATGTACCCTCGGCTATCATGCCCAAGACGGTTCGGATCAGAGTTCAGAAGTGGTGTCGATGGTGACAACCCAACCAGACACTGTCGATCACATCCTGCTGGCAGAGGATTTCAAATTCCCTGTCTGCTCGTATGGACTGATAGAGGACATGCCACAGGTGACGCTGACCGTGGAGACCCGTGTTTCCAGTTCACAGCTGAGAAACAACACCCACACGCGAACCATGCGAATAGACTGTATTCTCCTGAAGCCACATCAGGAATAACCTATCATTAAAAATTAACAATGACGAAGATGAAAATCAAGAATATCACATCCGCAAGCAGATGGCCACGCCTGCAGTCGATGGTCAATTGCCAATTGTTGATTGCTATGGGCTTTATGATGGCCATTCCGAACCAAGCGTCGGCACAGTATGACGAAGAGACGGAAGGCAAGGAGAACACGGTCAAAGCCATCGTGCAGAAAAAGAAGCAATACGAGACCCGAGTCATCAAAGGCCGTGTGCTCGATGCCACCACCCACAATCCCATCAGCGGCAGCATCGTCGCAGCTGACGGTGTGGAAGGCTATAGTACCCTGACTTCTGATGATGGAACCTACGAGTTGAAGGTTCCCGTCTTCTCCACCTCCATCTATGTCGTCTCACCCGACCACAACCCCATCAGGGCCGGTTTGATGAGTGACGAGGTGCAGAACGATGTCTGCCTCTACCCCACCACTTTTGAGGCAGAGTATGCCAAGGAGACCAATGTGCGTAACGACAAGACCGCCAAGGACTTCAAATATACGAATGCCGTCAACATTAAAGAAGAGGTGCAGAAACAATTAAGCGGTCAGGCCTATACCGTCAGCAGAAGCGGTATGCCGGGCATTGGCAGCGTGATGTTTGTGCAAGGCCTCAACTCCCTTAACGTGAACGCACAGCCTCTGGTCATCGTCGATGACGTCATCATTGACCAGCAATACAACCGTGTGCTTCTCCATGACGGTTTCTACAACGACATACTCTCCAACATCAACCCGTCGGACATCGAGAGTGTCACTATTGTGCGCAACGGTACCGCCCTCTATGGAGCCAAGGGAGCCAATGGCGTAGTGCTGATCAACACCAAGCGCAACAAGTCGATGGCCACCCGTATTACGGCCAACGTATCGGCAGGCGTCACCTTCGAGCCGAAATACATCTCCGTGATGGATGCCGGCCAGTACAGGAGCTATGCTTCTGAACTTCTGAAGACCACCAGCACTACCCGCCGCGACTTCAAGTTCCTCAACGAGGATCCTGATTACTACTATTACACGCAGTATCATCAGAACACCGACTGGAAGGACTTGGTGTACCACACCGCCATGACCCAGAACTACGGCATCAATGTGTCGGGAGGTGACAATATCGCCAACTACAACCTCTCTGTGGGTTATGTCAATCAGGCCAGCAACCTGAAATACAATGACATGGGACGCATCAACATCCGCTTCAACACAGATATCCGCCTGCTCAAGCGACTGGACATCCGTTTCGACGCCTCCTTTGCCAACACCACCCGCAACATCCGTAACGATGGTGCCCCAGAGAGTTACGACGAAGGAACACCGACCAGTCCGTCATTCCTGGCCTACGTGAAGAGCCCGTTCCTCAGTCCCTACAGTTACGGCCGTGGCGTGCTGAGCAAGACCCACTACGATATCGTGCAGGAGGACTACCTCTCTGAGGCCCTTGCCAACTACACCGACTACAACTGGCGTCTTGGCAACCCTGCCGCCATCAATGAGTATTCGGATGCAGAGAACAAGAACCATTTCGAGAACTCGATGCTGAACCTCACCGTCACGCCGAAGTGGACCTTCAACTCGCATCTCTCGCTGCAAGAGCACTTCAGCTACAACCTGGTCAACACCAATGAGATGTTCTACATCCCCATCAATGGTACCCCGAACTACTACGTCAGCAGCATCGGCGACACCCGTCAGAACGAGGTGCGCTCCCTCGCTTCCAAGCAGAACAGCGTGATGAGTGACACCCGTCTCAACTGGAACAACCGTTTCGGTGCCCACGAGGTCAGTTTCTTCGGCGGCGTCCGCATCAACTGGGAGAGCTACACCATGAACTCTCAGTTGGGCTACAACACCGGTAACGACAAGACTCCGTTTATGAGCAGCTCGCTCAGCAACACGAAAGATGTGGGAACCAACGACAACTGGAACTCACTGGCATGGTATGCACAGGCCGTCTACAATTACCGCAACCGCTATTTCGTGCAGGGGAACCTCGCTTTGGAGGGGTCGTCCCGCTTCGGACAGGAAGGCGGCGACATCAACATGTTTGACTCAGCATGGGGATTGTTCCCGGGTGTGCAGGCATCATGGGTGCTGAGCAACGAGTCATGGATGGCCAATGTGAGAGGCATCAACTACCTGAAACTCACTGCCGGATACGACATCACCGGAAACGATGACATCGACTACTATGTGGCCCGCAGTTTCTTCCGTGCCCAACAATACATGCACTCCATCTCAGGACTCTCTCTGGAAGGCATTGGCAACACCAAGATCCAGTGGGAGAGCACCGGTCGTTTCAATGTCGGACTGGAGGGCAGCCTGCTCAACAACCGTGTCAGTTTCTCGGTCAACTACTTCAACAGCCACACCTCCAACCTTCTGATGCAACAGTCGCTGGGCTACCTCTCCGGCCTTGATCAGAACTGGAACAACAGCGGCAAGCTCGAGAACCAAGGTTTCGACGTGAGCGCCAACTTCAAGCTCCTTGCCCTGAAAGACTGGCAATGGCAGTTGGGTGCAAGCATCGGCCATTACAAGAACAAGATCACCCAACTGGCAGACAACGCATCCTACATCGACAACAATGTCTACGGAGCCACCATCAGGACCCAGGTGGGCAACGCAGCCAACCTGTTCTATGGCTACAAGACCGACGGAGTGCTTGCCACCACGGATGCAGCCAAAGCCGCCAACCTTTATATCTTGGGCAGCAATGGTGTGGACCATAACTACTTCACCGCAGGTGACATGAAGTTTGTCGACATCGACAACAATGGTATCATCAACGAGAAAGACCAGGATATCATCGGTGATCCCAATCCCGATTTCTACGGCAACCTCTTCACGACGCTCAACTGGAAGCGCCTGAGGCTCGACGTGAGATTCAACTACTGCGTGGGCAATGATGTCTACAACTACATGCGCCAGCAATTGGAGAGCGGAACCCGCTTCATGAATCAGACGACAGCCCTCACCCGCCGCTGGCAGGTGGAAGGTCAGCAGACTGATATCCCCAAGGTCACGTTCCAGGATCCGATGGGCAACTCACGGTTCAGCGACCGCTGGATAGAGGATGGCAGCTACCTGCGCCTGAAGACGGTGACCCTGAGCTATGAACTGCCGTTGAAGAACCAGTACATCCAAGGTCTGGAATTCTGGATCCAGGGCAACAACCTGTTTACCCTGACCAAGTATCTGGGTTCAGACCCCGAGTTCACCATGACATCATCTGTGATTGGCCAAGGCATCGACCTAGGCCGTCTCCCTCAGAGCCGTTCCATCGTGGCAGGTATGAAGATCAACCTCTAAGTTAAAGATTAAAAAGAAAAAGATTATGAAAAAAATCAGTATATTCATCAGTGCTGTCATCGTGGCATCCGGATTCTGCGGCTGTTCAGATTTCTTTGATCAGGAGTCCGACCATGTGATCTACTCTGAGAACCATGATCTCAACAATGCCTCCGACACGATATACAGCATGACCGGTATCCTCCACAAGCTCCAAGCCCTCGCCGACCGCACCATCCTGCTCGGTGAGGTAAGAGGAGACCTGGTCGACATCACCAACACTGCCAGCAGCGACCTCCGCGACTTGTCGTTGTTCAGTGTGGGTGATAACAACATGTATAATGCTCCCCGTGACTATTACGCTGTGATCAACAACTGCAACTTCTTCATCGCACATGCTGATACGGCCAAGAAGAACAACCGCAATGAGTATATCTTCATGAAGGAGTATGCCGCGATCAAGGCTATCCGTGCATGGACTTATCTTCAGTTGGTCACCAATTACGGCAAGGTGCCCTTTGTGGTTGATCCTATCCTGACCAAGGAGCAATCAGAGCTCGACTATCCCCGTTATGACATCCAAGCCATCTGCGAGTATTTCATCAACGACCTGTTGCCATTGGCAGAGAAGTATGGCCGGCAGTATCCGGGATACGGCACCATCCGCAGCACCGACTCCCGCTTCTTCTACTTCCCGATCAACATTGTCCTGGGTGATTTGTACCTATGGGCAGGAAGTGCATCGGGCAATGTGGAGTACTACAAGCAGTCGGCCTTGCGCTATTACAAATACATCTCCGAGCGTAATGGCGACAACTCCACCTACCCCACGGGTAGTGCACGCTGCTATTGGCCATCCAACAGCACGACCTGGACTTCCGCCTCCACCGCTGCGTGGACAAGGCTGATGCTCTCCGAGGATTATCGGGATGAGGAGCTGATCACCATGATTCCCTGCGACTCCATCCGAGCCGAGGGTAACTACAGTGAGCTGATCAACATCTTCAACTCCCGTTATGACAATGACTACAAAGTCAGCCTCAACCCGTCTGTCAGGGTCGAAGAGATCTCCACGGCCCAGGACTATTGCAACGTGAGTGGTAGCGGTTCGACAGTGACTTACGCCCCCAAGGGACTGGAAGACCACATGTCGGGCGACCTTCGATTGAGTGCAGTCTGGTATCAGGGATACACCATCAACCGCAACACCCGTGAGCGTGTGGAATACCAGTCTATTGAGAAATACTCCAGCCGCAACGTGCATATTTACCGTCGCCAGATGGTGTATTTGCGCATGGCCGAGGCCCTCAACATGGCAGGATACCCACGCATGGCCTTCCAGATTCTGTCACAAGGTCTGAACAATGTGGTGCTCCGGGACGAGGTATATCCTTATTACAGCCAGAGCGATTCCCTGTTCATCAGCCAGTTTGACTTCCCCGAGTCGAGGTATATCGTCATGAATGCCGAGGATGCCGCATCTGAACAGGGCCGCAGCAACTACAACACAATCGGTCTCCATACTCATGGTTCAGGATTCACTCCGTTGAACGAGTTCTATCAGCTGCCCGTCGACACGACCAAGACTGAGGCTGAGATGACCCCGATTTTCCAATCCTACGTTGACAAGCTCATCATCGACGAGAGTGCCTTGGAGTTTGCTTTTGAGGGAACCCGTTATTATGATTTGATGCGATATGCCCTGCGCCAGCCCAACCCTGGTCAGACATTCGCCAATCTGATTTATGCCCGACGTGGTGAGGAGAACCGTGATATCATGAAGAGTGAGATCAAGCTCGACCTCACCAACCAGGACAACTGGTTCCTGAAATGGACAGGAATGAATTAAGGTGTGATCCCCCAATAGTCTTCCTATAACAACTGCTGATCGGCCATGTCTGAAGGTTCAGACATGGCCGATCTCTCATTGAATATAAAAGGAAACTAAGTCATCCTCTGACGCACAGCCTCAAAAAGGAGGATCGCTGCGCTCACCGAGACATTGAGCGAATCCAACTGTCCCTGCATCGGTATACGGATATGCGCATCAGCTGCATCCCTCCAAATCTGTGTAAGTCCGGTAGACTCCGTCCCCATGACAATGGCTGTGCCCACACGCATGTCGGTGTCGTAATAAGGTTTGGAGTCCTGCAACTGGGCCGTCAGGATCCTGACAGACCTTTTTTTCAGGAACTCGATGCAAGCCTCTGACGTACAAGCTACGCAAGGAACGGTAAACACAGCCCCGATGCTGCTACGGATGAGATTGGGGTTATACAAGTCGGTGAGCGGGTCGCACACCATCACGGCATCTGCCGCTGCAGCATCAGCACTCCGCAACACAGCGCCAAGATTTCCGGGTTTCTCCACCCTCTCCAAGACAATGATCAACGGATCGTTTTTCAATTGCAGATCCTTGAGTCTCAAATACCTGGACTTCATGACAGCCATGACGCCCTCCGTTCCGCCACGATAAGCCATTTTATCGTAGACTTCAGGAGAAACTTCCAGTATTTGCGCCGTTTCAGACAAGTTGCAAATTTCCCTCCATTCCGCCTGCCCGCGCTCAAGAATCAAGCTACTGCATACAAACAAGGTATCAGCTGTAAAACCTGCATGCAGACAATGGAGGATTTCCCTTCGCCCCTCCACCACAAATAGTCCGGACTTACGACGTTCTGAAGATTTCTGCTGCAATTCGAGCACAAATTTCACCCTCGGGTTCCTGACGCTGGTAATCACATTATCAATCATGCTTGCAAAGTTAGTGCAATTTTTCGACACAACGGGAGGAAAAGACGTATATTTCTTTTCCCGGTAATCCAAAAAATCATTACCTTTGCATATCCCAACGTGAGGATAACAGGTTATCATCCCCCAAGAACATGGCAAAAGACAAAATCGCATACGTTTGCTCCAACTGCGGACAGGAATCACCAAAATGGATCGGCAAATGTCCTGCATGTGGACAATGGAACACCTTCAAGGAAATACGTGTGAGCAACGACACTGGCAGCATGGCCGCCAGATCGGCAGCCACGTCACTCCGATCGTCCCTTGAAGGCAAAGCCCGTCCTCTCCCCCTCCGCCAGATCTCCACACAAGAGGCACCCCGCATGGACATGAACGACAGCGAGCTCAACCGTGTGCTGGGTGGCGGTTTGGTACCCGGCTCCATCATCCTCCTTGGCGGCGAACCAGGAATCGGCAAGAGCACACTGACTCTTCAGACCATCCTCAACATGCCCGGGCGTCGCATTCTCTATGTCAGTGGTGAGGAGAGTGCCCAGCAGCTCAAGATGCGCGCCGACCGCATCGGGAAAGGCGACATCGAACATGTCATGATCCTCTGCGAGACCTCCTTGGAGAACATTTTCGCCCAAATCAAGGAGACCAAGCCAGAACTCGTGATCATCGACTCCATCCAAACCATCTCGACCGAGGAAGTGGAGAGTTCACCCGGCAGTCTTTCACAAGTACGTGAATGCGCCGCTGCCCTCCTGCGGTTCTCCAAGTCGAGCGGCATTCCCGTCATCCTGATCGGCCACATCACCAAGGAAGGTACCCTGGCTGGTCCCAAGATCCTTGAGCATATCGTCGACACGGTGATCCAGTTTGAGGGCGACCAGCACTACATGTACCGAATTCTCCGCTCCATCAAGAACCGTTTTGGAAACACCAGCGAACTGGGCATCTACGAGATGCAGCAAAATGGTCTGAGAGCTGTCAGCAATCCTTCTGAACTGCTGCTGACCCAAGACCACGAAGGACTCTCCGGCATAGCCATCACCGCCGCGATAGAAGGCATCCGGCCGTTCCTCCTCGAGACACAAGCGCTGGTATCGACGGCAGCTTACGGCACCCCTCAACGTTCGGCCACAGGTTTTGACCACCGCCGACTCAACATGCTGCTTGCCGTATTGGAGAAGCGGGTAGGTTTCAAGCTCATCCAGAAGGATGTGTTTGTCAACATCGCCGGTGGACTTCGAGTCACAGACATGGCCATGGATCTCAGCATCATCGCCGCGGTTTTGTCAAGCAATGTCGACACAGCCATCGAACCCGGCTGGTGCATGGCCGGCGAGGTGGGCTTGAGCGGTGAGGTGCGCCCCGTCAGCCGGATAGAGCAACGTATCGCTGAAGCCGAGAAACTTGGATTCAGCCATATCATCATCCCCAAATACAACCTCAACGGTCTGAACCGAGGCAAATATGCCATTCAAATCCATCCCGTAAGGAAGGTAGAGGAAGCACTGCGAGAGTTGTTTGGATAGAAATCAAGCATCATTCAAAACACAAACCATAACATGATCAAACTTCAAAAAAAAGCACTATTATCTTTAGGTCTTTTGTTGACCTGCATGAATGCAATAGCAATAGATTTCACCACATCGGGTGAAGGAAACACGTATAATCTCGAAAAGCTATCCCTTATCGAAAGAAGTGGCGTGAGTAAGAACGGCGATCAGTATGTGATCGACGGCACCATCACAATCGCCGGCACCGATTCGTTCAAGATCGACGAAGGTGTCATTGTGGAATTCTGCGACGGTGCCGAACTGATCCTGCAAGGCCCGGCCGACCTGCGCGCGATGAATTCCCGTACACGTCTGACCCGCCATGACGATATCTCATACTGCTATGGCATAAACGTGCAGTCGCCAGCCATGATCGAAGTAGCCAACCTCGATTTCGAATATGTGGGGCTGCGAGGCAACACCTCAGTAGGCATGAATGTGCGCAATTGCTCATTCACCCGTCACAACGGCAATGCCTCAGGTGCCCTGTTTCTTGGAGGCAGCGGTGCCGTCTTCCAAGTCGAAGGGTGCCATTTTGAATTCTGTCAGAAAGCCGCCATTGGAGGCGCAGCCAACTATTTCTGTCCAGTCACCATCAACAACTGCTCATTCGTCAAAAATTCCCAAGCCAACGGCAACATACCGCAGCTCAATCTGACCTCAGCTTCCGACATCACGATCAGCAACTGCACCGTGGAAGGAGACAGCACCCTCAACATGGTCGGCGGCATCGCCATCTCCAATTTCTACGGCTACGACGGTCAACATGTGAAAATCAGCGGATGCACCATTCGTGACAACCGATACGGCATCACCACACTTGGCGTGATGGATGTGAGGATCACCGACAACATGATCATCAACAATCATTTCGAGACCAACCCCAACAACGGCGGCAGCGGCATCAGCCTCTATGACCCCTACATGAAACAAAGGGCTTATATCGCAGGCAACCACATCGAAAAAAACCTCTGGGGCATCACGGTTATCGGTTGCGGATATGTGGACCTTGGAACACTCACCGCCTGGGATGCTGACACTGATTACAGTCCCGGCAACAACGTCTTCAAGGACAATGGTTTTGAAGGTGCGCTCTACGACCTTTACAACAATTCCACCAACCCCATCTTCGCACAAGGAAATATCTGGAATGTCGATATCCAGGACGAGGAGCACATCGAGGAAGTCATTTTCCACAAGCACGATAACGAAGCCCTTGGAGAGGTGTTTTTCATGCCTGCAGGTAACCCGGATGGCATTGTTTCTCCACAGCGGCACCAACAATCCGACGGCACCATCTACCACATCACCGGCCTGAAAGCCAGAGCCAATGGAGCACTTCCCCATGGTATCTATATCATCAACGGCAAAAAAGTCGTGAAATGAAGACGTTTCTCTCACTGGCAGTCTTTCTGATGACCTGCGCATTCTCATGTCCCGCTCAGAGGATCATCACCAGTCATCGCCACCTGCACGACGGCGACCTGCTTTTCGTGACCGTGGAACAGGAGACCCCCATCACGGAGGTAACCCGTCAGGGTACCCAACTGCGAATCGATCATGTCGGCATCTATCACCTTCATGATGGCAAGCCCATGGTCATCGAAGCCAATTATGCCGGAGTGGTCGAGACCACATTAGAGCAATTCACAAAAAGCGCAGGAAAAATCCTCGTAGGAAGAGTCAAGCCTCAGCCCGACATTCTCAAGACCCTGCACAATGCCCATCAGCATCTCGGCAAACCCTACGATTTCATCTACATGCCCTCCAGCGACGCTGTATATTGCAGCGAGCTGGTCACGCTGTCGTATGTCGACAAAAAGGGAAAGGCTGTTTTCGGTCCGGTTCCGATGTCCTTTCATAACGATAAAGGAGAGATCACCGCATATTGGAAAGACTACTACTCCCGGCGTGGCCTTGATGTGCCTGAAGGTGTCGGAGGAAGCAATCCCAGCGAATTGTCGAGACGGAAGGCCGTAAAGATCAAGTATATCCTCTCACAATTTGCAAAGTAGAGTTTGCATAATGCAGCAGTGCCTGTGAAAAAACATAAAAAATAGAAGACAAGAGTCGGGTAATTTCGTGAAAATTAGTAATTTTGCACAAAGAAAAATCAACCACATTCGTAATACATTTATTAATATGAAAATTGATCAATTCAACTTTGCCGGCAAGAAGGCAATCGTACGCGTGGACTTCAATGTTCCCCTGGATGAAAATGGTAAGATAACCGACGACACCCGCATCCGCGGTGCTCTCCCTACTCTGAAGAAGATACTTGCTGATGGTGGCGCACTCATCATCATGTCACACATGGGTAAACCCAAAGGCAAGGTCAATCCCAAGTTCTCCCTCGGACAGATTGTTGACGCAGTGTCAGCCGCTCTGGGTACAGAAGTGAAATTCGCCCCTGACTGCGCCAAAGCAAAGGAAGCCGCCGACGCATTGAAGGCAGGCGAGGTGCTGCTGCTGGAGAACCTCCGCTTCTATCCTGAGGAGGAAGGCAAACCCGTGGGTATCGACAAGGCAGATCCTGCCTACGACGAGGCCAAGAAAGCCATGAAGGCCAGCCAGAAGGAATTCGCCAAGACACTTGCCAGCTATGCCGACTGCTATGTGATGGACGCTTTTGGCACTGCCCACCGCAAGCACGCCTCCACAGCTGTGATCGATGAGTACTTCGACAAAGACCACAAGATGCTGGGCTACCTGATGGAGAAAGAGGTCAACGCCGTAGACAATGTTCTGGGCAACATCAAGCGCCCGTTTACCGCTATTATGGGTGGTTCCAAGGTATCTACCAAGATCGGAATCATCGAGAACCTTCTGGGCAAGGTCGACAACCTGATTCTCTGTGGTGGTATGACTTACACCTTCGCCAAGGCTCAGGGTGGCAAGATCGGCAACTCCATCTGCGAGGATGACAAGCTGGATGTCGCTCTCGATGTCATCAAGAAAGCCAAGGAGAATGGAGTGAATCTCGTCCTCGGCACCGACTGCATCGCAGCAGATGCTTTCGCCAACGATGCCAACACACAGGTCTGCGCTGCCAACAACATCCCCGATGGATGGGAAGGTCTGGATGCAGGTCCTGAGACCCGCAAGGCATTCGCCGAAGCCATCAAGGATGCCAAGACCATTCTGTGGAACGGTCCCGCCGGCGTATTTGAGTTTGACAATTTCATCGGCGGTTCGAAAGCCATTGCCGACGCCATCGCTGAAGCTACAGCCAAGGGAGCTTTCTCACTGATTGGTGGTGGTGACTCCGTGGCTTGCATCAACAAGTTTGGCATGGCCGACCAAGTGAGCTATATCTCCACAGGTGGTGGTGCTCTTCTCGAGGCTATCGAGGGCAAGGTGCTCCCCGGTGTGGCAGCCATCGAGGCTTGATCCACTTGATCTGCCTATATTTTTCAACTGACGAGGGCGTTCTTCTCTTCGGAAGAACGCCCTCGCATTTTGACTTGCAGAGATTCAGAAGAATTACTTCTTGAACAGCCGTTTGTAGAGTCCCTCGAATCCGGCACAGTGACGGGCCTCGTCCTTTGCCATTTCATGCACAGTGTCATGTGTGGCATCCATACCTGCTTTCTTGGCATTACGTGCAATACGGAACTTGTCCTCGCAAGCACCGCGCTCAGCGGCGATACGCGCCTCAAGATTGCTCTTGGTGTCACCCAGGACATCCCCCAGCAGTTCGGCAAATCTCGAAGCATGGTCTGCCTCCTCAAAGGCATAACGTTTGAAAGCCTCAGCCACCTCAGGATACCCTTCACGGTCGGCCTGACGGCTCATGGCAAGATACATGCCCACTTCGCCACACTCTCCATTGAAGTGATTGATCAAGTCTTTGATCATCTCCTCGTCAGCACCCTCTTTGCGAGCAGCACCAAGTTCGTGAACCGTAGCGAAAGGCTGTTCCTCGCCCTCTACGATCTCATTGAACTTTGATGCAGGAGCCTTGCAAATCGGACATTTCTCAGGAGCTTCAGTACCTTCATGGATATAACCGCAAACTGTACAAATAAATTTTTTCTTCATAGTGTTGTGTGTGTTAAAAGATTAAAATAATAAGATGTTTTTGCAAATATAGCAAAAGAATCCCCCATTTCCAAATTTTTTCATGAATTTATTTTGGACGTGCACTTTTCATTTTCACATTTCAACTTTGTTGTTTGACGAAAAACCATGTTGTGATACAAATCAAAAGGAAACGGAAACATCATAAGAGGAAGACTTGGTGTTTTCTTTGTAAATTTGCACGAACAATCACTGTAACCCTACATTATGAAACGCCAAACATTGCAACAGACGACCCTTCGTCTTTTCACACTCAGCCTGATGTCTTTCGCTCTATTGTCTGCGAAAGCCCAAAATCCATTCGTACAGACCTGGTGCACCAGCGACCCTGCTCCCATGGTGCACGACGGACGGATGTATGTCTATACGGGACACGACGAGGACGGTGCCGACTTTTTCTGGATGCAGGAGTGGCGTGTCTACTCCACCGACGACATGGTCAACTGGACCGACCACGGTTCCCCCCTCGCCTTGGAAGATTTCTCCTGGGCCGACGACCGTGCATGGGCCAGTCAATGCATCGAGCGTGACGGCCATTTCTATTGGTACATCTGCGCCCACTCCAAGCGCTCCAAAGGCATGGCCATCGGTGTGGCGGTAGGCGATTCCCCCACAGGACCTTTCCGCGACGCTTTGGGAAAGCCATTGTTTGAGAATGGCAGTTGGGATCACATCGACCCCACCGTGTTCATCGACGATGACGGTCAAGCCTGGTTGATGTGGGGTAATCCCCGGGTATACTATCTGAAGCTCAACCGTGACATGGTGTCGTATGAAGGAGAAGTGGGTATGCTACCCATGACCGAGGAAGCCTTCGGATCGCCGGCCATGAACGAACGTGAGCAAGGCAAGTCCTACAAGGACAGTTATGTAGAAGGTCCTTGGCTCACCAAGCGCAACGGCAAATACCAGTTGCTCTATGCCGCTGGCGGCGTGCCAGAGCACATCTCCTACAGCACAGCCCCCGCCCCCACCGGCCCTTGGACCTATGCGGGGCAGATCATGCCTCTCTCCGATACAGGTTCCTTTACCAATCACTGCGGTGTAGCTGACTACAAAGGACACAGCTATTTCTTCTACCACACAGGGAAATTGCCCGGCGGCGGTGGATTCGGCAGAAGCGTGGCAGTGGAGGAGTTCAAATACAACCCCGACGGCTCCATCCCCACCATTCTCCCGACAGACAAAGGAGTGAGCCCCATTGCCACATTCTCTCCCTTCCGCAAGGTAGAGGCTGAGACCATGGCCTTCTCCAAAGGAGTAAAAACCGAGCAGAATGCAGAGACCGGAGTCTATGTATCGGATATCCACAATGGAGACTACATCAAACTTCAGGCAGTGGATTTCGGCCAACGGATTCCCCGCACTTTCACGGCAAGAGTGGCCAGTGCCCTCCGTGGTGGAGCCATAGAACTTCATATCGACAGCGTCGCCGGACAGCAGTTGGTGAGACTTGACGTTCCCGGCACAGGAGGTTGGGAACAGTGGACCACATTGACAGCCGACCTCACCACCTACACAACCGGAGTACACGACCTCTATCTCGTCTTCACAGGCAGGAAAGGCCCCAAACTCTTCAATCTCGACTGGTGGGAAATCCGTGGTATGGAACAATGCAACATGCCCCTCTTCCAAACGAAATACACCGCAGACCCCTCACCCCTGTTGGTAGGCGACACCCTGTTCCTCTACACCTCTCACGATGCCTCGCCCGAGGACATCCCCGACCCGAACGAGAAGAGCAGTGCCGGTTTCTTCATGTACGACTGGCTGCTGTGGTCGACCACTGACATGGTCAACTGGACAGAGCACGGCGCCGTGGCATCGCTGAAAGACTTCGCATGGCGCAGCCGTGAGAACGGCGGTTGGGCCATCCAGTGTGTGGAGCGCAATGGTAAATACTACTTGTATGCACCTCTTCACGGACATGGCATCGGAGTTTTGGTGTCCGATTCCCCTTACGGCCCCTTCAAGGATCCACTGGGCAAACCTCTGGTGTGGCAAAAGGAGCATTGGGATGACATAGACCCCACCGTCTTCACCGACGACGACGGACAAGCCTATATGTACTGGGGCAATCCCAACACCTACTATGTGAAACTCAACGATGACATGATCTCCCTCAAGGGTGATATTGTGAAGCTCGACTACCACATCGACCATTATCAGGAAGGGCCTTGGTTCTACAAGCGCAACGGCAAATACTACCTCAGTTACGCCACCACTTGCTGTCCTGAAGCCCTGGGCTATGCGATGAGCGACCAACCCACCGGGCCATGGGTAAGCAAAGGATATATCATGAAGCCCACACAACGCGACCGCGGCAATCACCCGGGAATTGTCGATTACAAAGGCCACTCCTATATCTTCGGACAGAACTACGACCTCATGCACCTTGACACTTTCGTTCATCATGAGCGCCGTTCCGTGTCTGCCACAGAGATCACCTACTTGCCAGATGGCACGATTGCCGAGGTGCCCTATTGGCTGGATCAGGATCCTATCGGACAGTTGGAAGCGCTCAACCCCTATCAACGTGTTGAAGCAGAGACCATGTCGTGGGGCAAAGGACTGAAATCGGCCAAGATGGGTATTCCCAACACAGGAGTCGTAGCCGACATGCCCTACTCCACCGGCCGTCGCAACATGTATGTGACTGATATCAACGACGGAGAGTATATCCGTCTGCGCGGCGTGGATTTCGGGAGTAAAGGAGCCCGCCAATACCAGTTATCCGCCGCCTCTGACGGTCAGTGTGTGGTGACCCTGCGCCTTGATGCCGTCGACGGCCCTGTAGTGGGTAGTCTCACCATCACCTCCACGGGGTCGGCAGAGAAATACCGCACCTTCTCCGCCAAAGTGAAAAATGCCACCGGCAAGCACGACCTGTATATCTGCTTCGACCACAGTAAAGGCGACGTGAGACTTGACTATTGGAGATTCAAAAACTAAGACCATAACGATATGAGAAAAATGATGATGATGCTGTGGGCCGCTTTTGCCGTGCTCACATTGCATGCCCAACCACAAGGATTTGGCGGCTTCGGCCAGCCAGGTACGCCCCCCACTTGGAAAAACGTGAATTATGCCGGTGATGACCTTGAGGCCCACCAGATGGACATCTATCTCCCCAATACCCAACAAGAGAAATACAAGGTGATCGTGGCCATTTACGGCAGTGCCTGGTTCTCGAACAACATGAAAGGCATGACCTTCATGTCACTGGGCAAACCTCTGGTGGATGCCGGTTTCGCCGTGGTCTGTATCAACCACCGTTCGAGTGGAGATGCCAAGTTCCCTGCCCAGATCCAGGATGTAAAAGGAGCCATCCGATATCTCCGTGCCAATGCCGGGAAATACAAGTTAGACACCTCGTTTATCGGCATTACCGGTTTTTCCTCTGGCGGTCATCTGGCCTCGCTTGCGGGAGTCACCAATGGGATGAAAAGCCGTACAGCAGGCGGAACGACCATTGACATCGAAGGCAATGTGGGCGGCAACATCCAAGAAAGCAGTCGCGTGGACGCTGTCGTCGACTGGTTTGGTCCGGTCGACATGGCCCGTATGAATGCCTGCAACACCGTCAACGATGCCCATTCCCCCGAGGCTGCGCTGATAGGAGGAGCACCAGCCGACCTTCCCGACATGGTGGCGCTAATCAGTCCGATTACCTACGTATCCACGGATTGTCCCCGGTTCCTGGTTTTCCATGGTGAAGCCGACAATGTGGTGCCCCACTGCCAAGGCGTCTTCTTCTCCGAGGAGTTGCAGAAGGCCGGACGTCTGGAGGCATTTGTCAGTGTGCCCAATGGTCAGCACGGTCCTGTGACATTCAATGAAGACACTTTTAAGAAGATGGTGGAGTTTTTTGTCAAAGAATCCACTAATTAAGTCATGGTATAATTTTGAAACCGACAACGATGAGAAACCGTTTATGGGTGTGCATGGCCCTGCTTTTATGCGCCATGTCTGCCACTGCCCGTCCAGTAAGATCTCCCAACAAGAGAATCACCTTATCACAAGAGGGCCAGCAATTCGTGATCAGATATGATGGTCGGACGATGCTTCAGCTTACGTCTGTCGGTTTCTCCACTATTCCATCAAATGACAAGCCAGCCATACGGTTCACCCGCAAGGTGAGCACCGACTACACCATGCTGGCCGGCAAACGGCTGCACTGCACCAACCAAGCCAACGAATATAAGCTATCCCTGTCGAAACAAGTCAGGATGGTTTTCCGGCTCTATAATGACGGCATTGCCTTCAGATATGAGGTTGACGGGTTACAAAACGAGCAACCTCCTACGGAGCAAACAGCCTACCGCATCGCCGAAGGCACCAAGAGATGGATGTTGCGCTGGACGGATTCGTATGAAGGATTCTTTCCGCTTTCCATCACGGGGAAAGGTAAAAATCACAGATGGGCCTATCCGTCGCTCATCGAACCCCAAGATGGGCTTTTCGTACTCCTCTCAGAAGCCAACATGGAGCGCAATCAGAGTGCTTCGTGCCTGAAAAACGAAGTCAACGACGAAATCTACCAAGTTTGTCCTGACCAAAACGACTTGCGCCTTACAGGAAGCTGGCACACCCCATGGCGCGTGGCCATTATCGGCGACCTTGCCACCATCGTGGAATCAACGCTCATCACAGATGTATCAGACCCTAATCGCCTCGAAGACACCGAATGGATTCGTCCTGGAGTCGTCTCCTGGATCTATTGGGCCAACAACCACGGATCAAACGACTACAACATCATCAAGAGTTATGTTGACATGGCCGTGAAGTTGCATCTCCCCTACGTGCTGATCGATGCGGAGTGGGATGAGTTCAAAGACGGAAAGACCGTGGAGGATGCGATCCGCTATGCCCACTCCTGCGGCATACGGCCCATGATCTGGTATAATTCTTCCGTGGGATGGATCAATGGCGCTCCTGGTCCCAAATTCAGGCTCAACAAGCCCGAGGACCGTGAGAAAGAATTCGCATGGTGCGAGAAAATGGGCATCGCCGGAGTGAAAATTGATTTCTTCTCAGGCGACAACCAGATGAACATGGCGTATTGCATAGACCTCATGGAGAGTGCTGCACGTCATCATCTGCTCGTCAACTTCCATGGAGCCACGATTCCCCGTGGATGGCAGCGCACCTATCCCAACCTCATGACCACTGAGGCCGTTTATGGTGCGGAATGGTACAACAACGTGCCCACTTTCACAGACAAGGCAGCATCCCATAATGCCACATTACCATTCACAAGGAATGTCATCGGACCGATGGATTATACTCCATGCGCTTTCTCCGACTCCCAGCACCCCCATATCACCACCCATGCCCATGAGTTGGCCTTGACGGTGCTTTACGAGTCTGCCCTGCAACATCTCGCCGATCGCCCAGAAAGCTTTCTGTCGCAGCCCCAGGAAGTGCAACAATTTCTTGGCCATCTCCCCACCGTGTGGGATGAGAGCCGATTGGTAGCGGGCTATCCCGGAGACTATGCAGTGATGGCAAGAAGGAAAGGCACGACTTGGTATGTCGCCGGTATCAATGGCAACGACGAAGCCAAGCAAATCTCCGTCGACCTGAGCTTCATCCAAGGCAGAAACCATCATGTCTGTACCTTTGCCGACAGCGGAGACCCACAGCGTCCGTGGCGCATCGATGCCAACAGCACATTATTACCCCAAGTCGTGACCTGCCAGCCAAGAGGAGGATTCGTCTTGGTGGTCAACTAAGCGATTCCATCAAGATCTCGATAAGACGAGGCACGGCAAACCCCTGCAATTCGGTTTCCTCGACCCAGATGTAACCTTCGGGCAAAGCAGGCCGTTTCTCGGTTTCCCACAAGTAAAAATCAGCCAGGATAATGCGATGGGTGAGCACATGTCTCACGTTCTGGCGAAGCAGTGTCAGCCGTCCCTCCTTAGGCATGGACAAGTTCTCCTCAAGATATGGTTCCCATAGTCCCTGCCAAATATCGCCCCCGCCCCGCCGATGGATGGCGGTGAAACCATTACACCTGACATAGAAGTAGCTCATCCGCCGCTGCTTTACCTTCAGTGCCTTGTTTTTAACAGGCAGCGACTCGACCAGCCCTTCCCGCAAAGCAGCACACGAGTCCTGCAACGGACAAAGCATACACAGAGGAGTCTTAGGGGAGCACTGGATAGCACCAAAATCCATCATCGCCTGATTGAACCTGGAAGCCTCACCGACCGGAAGAAGTGACTGCGCCAACTCCGTAAAAAGCTTCTTTCCCTCCGTAGTGTTGATCGGCGTATCTATTCCAAAATAGCGGCTGAGTACCCGATAGACATTCCCATCGACCACTGCCACATCCCATCCGAAAGCAATGCTGCCAATGGCTGCTGCCGTATAGTCACCAACCCCTTTCAGGGATTTGACATCCTCAAGCGTATCAGGAAATTTTCCTTTCTTGACAATCTCCTGTGCCGCATGGTGCAAATTCCTGGCCCGGGAATAATACCCCAGGCCCTGCCACTCCCTAAGCACCTCATCCTCGGTAGCAGCCGCCAGAGCGTCCACACTGGGCCATCGGCGGACGAAACGCTCCCAATAGGCTTGTCCCTGTTGGATGCGGGTCTGCTGAAGGATCACCTCCGACAGCCAGATCTGGTAAGGATCCGTAGTATGCCGCCACGGCAAATCGCGCCCATGTTCGTCATACCATCTCAGCAATGCACTGGTGAAGGGATGTATCTCTGTGTTCTGAGTCATATCTGCAAAGGTAGCAATTCTCCGCAAGAAACGACCAAAATGCTCCCCAAAACATCAGGAAAATGGCACATCATCTCATAAATAGGACACATGTAACGGATTTGAACACATCTGGCACATTCCGTCATCTTCCCAAAAGGAAAAAACGCTAATTTTGCGGTTGAAAACGTGTGCCAACCTTTATTTGACAACCTGTACTAAAAAACAATCAAAGTTATGATCCGGATTGAAATCCTGAAAAAAAGTCTCATGCTGTCCGCAATTCTTTTAACGGCCAGCCTTGACGCATTCGCCGACGATGTGACCTTCACCAGCAGCAATCTGCCGATAGTTATCATCCAGACCCAATCCCCCATCAATGCCGACGCCAAAGTGATGGGAACGATGAAAATCATCAATAACGGAGAAGGCAAAATCAACCATGTCAGTGATACCCCCAACGACTACAACGGACATGTGGGTATCAAGTGGCGAGGGGAAAGCTCACTGAGTTTCAATCAGAAGAAATACACCCTCGAGACCTGGGATGAGCTTGGCAATGACACCGCCGTATCCTTGCTCGGCATGCCAGAGGAAGCCGACTGGGTGTTGTTAGCCCCCTACAATGATGTGTCGATGGTGAGGGACGTGTTCGCTTATCACCTCTGGAACGAGATGGGCCACTGGGGACCCCGTACGCAAATGTGCGAAGCAGTGGTCAACAATGAGTACATGGGGGTGTATGCCCTCTGTGAGAGCATCAAGCGCGACAAGAACCGAGTCGACATCAGTAAGCTGAAACCCGAGGACATCAGCGGCCGCGATGTGACAGGAGGCTATATCGTACGCATCGACGCTTTCGACGACGAAGATGTGACTTTCCAGTCGAAAGTCAAAGGCATCCAGAAGCAATGGGGCTGGGGTGGCCAGCAGACCACTGAGGCTCCAATCACCTGGACCATCTTCTATCCCAAGAAAAAAGACCTGCAAGCCGAGCAACGCGCATATATCCAAAACTATGTTGACACGGCTGAGCTTGCCATCCAAGCCGACAATTTCTCCGACCCGGCAAACGGCTATGTGAAATTCATTGATGCTGCATCATTTGTTGACTATTTCATCCACACCGAGCTCAGTCTCAACGCCGACGGTTTCAAGCGCAGTGCCTATTACTACAAGGATAAAGACAAGAAGGACGGCACCCGCGGAAAACTCTTCGCCGGTCCGGTGTGGGATTTCAACCTGGCCTACGGCAATTGCAATTTCTGCAATGCCAACAATGTGAACTCCTGGGTCTATGAAGGATGTGAAACCAACCCCACCCCCATCATGTGGCGCCGGTTATTGCAAGACCCGACTTTCCGCAATGCTGTCAAATGCCGCTGGTTGGAATTGCGTCAAACCATCCTCAGCGAGGAATCCATCGACCAGTTTTTAGACAATTATGCCCTACTGCTCGACGAGGCAAAAGACCGCCAGCTGAAAAAATACAAGGAGGTGCTCAAGAGCAACAACCCCTGGGATTGGGGGCCAACCAGTTTCTTTGCAGCCTACCGGGTATCGTCCTACGCCGAGGAAATCAGTATTGTGAAGAACTGGTTCCGCCAGCGTCTTGCCTTCCTCGACCAACATCTTCCAGGTGAATGCACAGGCGACCAAGTGCTCCATCTCGACTACCTCGATATCGACATCCGCCACAACCACCACACCGCCACGATCGAGTCACCACGTCCGATCACCCGTGTCGATGTCGTCAATGCCGCAGGCACGTGTCTTTATACCAAGCACATGTCTGGCGACAAACGAGTCAAGTTCGATCTCGACAGCCTTGGCCGCGGGCTTCTGGTCTTCGTCTGCTACACAGCTGATGGCGGAATGATTTCGAGAAGTTTGGTCAGATGACGCAGAAGCCAGCCTGACAAAACCTCCATGACACGCTACATGTTACACCAGCGATAAAACATGTTTCATAATCGGGGCAGTTTGTAATGCGAAAAACGTAATTTTGCAGAGAAATCGTATTTTGCAAAACTTAACCGATGAAAAAAACTGTATTATCATTACTCATGGGGATTCCACTATGTGCCATCGCACAAAACCCCATCATCACCGACCAATTCACCGCTGACCCCACAGCGCGCGTATTTGGCGAGAGGATCTATCTCTATCCCTCACACGACATCCTTCCACCAGAAGGGCAGCGCCAAGACTGGTTCTGCATGGAAGATTACCATGTGTTCTCGTCGGACAACCTGACTGATTGGACCGACCATGGTATGATTGTCACACAAAACAAGGTGCCCTGGGTGAGGCCCGATTCTTATTCGATGTGGGCACCTGATTGCGTATCCAAGAACGGGAAGTATTATTTCTATTTCCCCAGTGCACCAGCCGGAGGCCGTGGAGGTTTTGCTGTCGGTGTGGCCATCTCCGACAGTCCTACGGGTCCGTTTGTTCCTGAGCCAGAGCCCATCAAGGGCATCTTCGGCATCGACCCATGTGTTCTGCAAGCCTCTGACGGCAATGCTTACATATTCTGGGGCAACGGACGCTGTGCCAAACTCAAGGACAACATGAAGGAACTTGCCGACGACAACCCGAAGGAGATGGTGAAGTTTGGCAACCGCGAAGTGGAGATGATCGGTGTCAACTGCCTTCAAGGACTGCCCAACCGTCAGGCCGAAGGTCCTTTCGCTTTCGAGTATAACGGCAATTATTACCTAACCTATCCGTATGTGCGCGAAAACACCGAAGTACTTGGTTACGCCATGAGTAAGAGTCCCATGGGTCCTTACGAGTATAAAGGTCTTATCATGGCCGAGCAGCCCAACGGTTGTTGGACCAACCACCACAGCATTGTGAATTTCAAAGGTCAGTGGTATCTGTTCTATCACCACAACTACCTCTCTCCCGGCGATGACAAGCGCCGCTCGGCCTGCATCGAGAAGCTATACTTCAATCCCGACGGTACCATTCAGGAGGTGAAGCAAACCATGCGTGGTGTAGGTATCAACCGTGCCACGGAGAAAATCCAGATCGACCGCTACAGCACTGCCAGTGCCGGTGTGACGACAGCCCTCATTGACACGACCAACACATTCCGCGGCTATCAAGCCACCCTGCCCACCAAGGGCAGTTGGCTCCGTTACGCCGACGTTGACTTCAGTGTCATCCATGACGGTTACCTGATTATGAACGTCATGGCCTCTGACGACACGGAACTCTGTGTGCGCGAGAAGAGTCCCAATGGCAAGGTGATAGCCCGCATCAAGTTGGCCGTGAGGCCCCCGGAGCCCCCTGCCGGTGCAGCAGCCAACCCCATGATGAACCGCTTCCGCCGCGACCTGCGCAACCAGTGGCTCACCCAATCCGTCAATCTGGAGCACATCCCCACGGGAGTCAGCGACCTGGTTATCACCAACGAGGGCGACGGTGCCCTCAGTGTTGACTGGGCACAGTTCAAGAACCGTCCCGACTATTTCACGAAAGTGCCTTCCAAAGCACCAGCCACCAGACCCGACGACGACGGCTTCATCCGCCGTTGGATGTTGCTCGAGCCCATCGACAAGCCCAATAGTGGCAACACCGTCTTCACCGACAGCTATCTACGCGAGCATTTCTACCGTCCCTACTTCAAGGGTCAGCAGACCGTCCTGCCGAAGGATGGTGAGAAAGTCACTGCTGTGTTCCAACAAGAGCAGGCTCCTGCCGGTTTCGGCCGTGGCGCCGCCGCCCCCGCTCAGCCTGAGGTGAAGACCGTGAAACAAAAGTTGACATGGCATGCCCTGGAAAGCAATATGTATAATGTGAAACTGTTCCGTTTCGCCGAGAAATACAGCGATAAAGTCTATGGTGTGCTCTTCTGGGCAGTCACCGTCATCGACTGTCCAGAGGACATCGAGAACGTTCGCCTGGCCGTAGGCAGCAACTCCGCCTCGATGTGGTGGCTCAATGGCGAGGAGGTACTCCTGCTCAGTGGCGACCGCCGCATGGTGAAAGATGACGCCGTATCGCCGCGCCTTACCCTGAAGAAAGGCCGTAATATCCTGCGCGGTGCTGTCATCAACGGTCCGGGCATGAGTGATTTCTGCGTCCGCTTCCTCGACGAGAAAGGCAAACCCGTCACCAACTATTCAGTAACCGTAGAAAAATAAACCCAAAACCCTTTAAGCAGAAGAATATGAAGACAAGATATCTGATCGGTTTGTCATTAGCACTTTCCTGTTTGTCAACAGGCCGCACCGCGGCACAGATAGGAGAACCCTACATACACGATCCCTCGACCATCGCCGAATGCGAGGGCAAATACTACACGTTTGGCACTGGCGGCGGAGGTCTCATCAGTGAGGACGGCTGGAGCTGGCACAGCGGAGCCGACCGTCCCGGTGGTGGTGCAGCTCCCGACGTCATGAAGATCGGCGACCGCTACCTCTGTATCTATGGAGCCACCGGAGGTGGTCTGGGCGGCGGTCACAGCGGCCGCATCCTGACGATGTGGAACAAGACGCTTGACCCGAAATCGCCCGATTTCAAGTGGACCCCCGCCGTCGAAGTCTGTTCGAGCGACGGCATGGAAGATCAGGATGCCATCGACCCGGGATTGCTCCTTGACCCCACGACAGGCCGGCTCTGGGCCAGCTATGGCACCTATTTCGGCACCATCCGCCTCATCGAGCTTGATCCGAAAACCGGTTTCCGCATGAGTGGCAATAAGGAGAAGGACATCGCCATCGACTGCGAGGCCACAGACCTGATCTACCGCAATGGATGGTATTACCTGCTCGGAACACACGGCACCTGCTGCGACGGTGTCAACTCCACCTACAATATTGTTGTCGGTCGGTCGCGCAGCGTCGAAGGCCCCTATCTCGACAACGTAGGCCGTGACATGTATCATGGAGGCGGCCGCATGGTCGTAGCAGCCGGTGACCGCAAGACAGGAGCCGGGCACTTCGGCCGCACCATCATCGACGAAGGCGTCGAGGTGACTTCCTTCCATTGGGAAGCCGACTTCGACCAAGGAGGCCGCAGTGTGCTCGCCATCCGTCCACTGCTTTGGAAGAACGACTGGCCCGTGGCCGGTGATCCCTTGAAGGAAGGCACCTATGAGATCGAGTCGGAGCGCCGGGGTTATGCGCTTGAACTGGCCGTAGATTTCACCCGTATGCAGGTGCAGCGCATAGGCTGGGGACGCCCACAAAACAACGAACCCATCAAGCCCGTCGCCAACCAAACCCTGGCCGAAGTAGCCTCCACCTGGCCCAAGGGCGACATCCCTGTAAGAATCGGCGACTACATGTTCCGTCCTCATCAGCGCTGGACCATCACTCCTGTCCCCGAGAAAGGTGGCTATCTGGGTGGTCCCTACTATAAGATCACCATCGAGGGCACACAGCGTGCCCTGGCTGCTACCGCTGACAAGGAGCTGACCACTGTGCCGGCCTTCACAGGAGCCGACGAGCAGCTCTGGCGCATCGAGCAGCTGACTGACGGCACCTTCCGGATCATGCCCAAAGTCATTCCCGGGCAGGAAGGGCTCAACAATCGCTATGTGCTCTACTCCGCAGCCGACAGCACTCCTACACTGGCTGAATATGATTTCAACAGCGACAACTCAAAATGGAATTTCAGGGACCACTAAGAAGACTATGCATCAAACATAGTCTTTAAAAAAGGACGCGGTCTCAAGCCGCGTCCTTTGCTTTATTGTTCTTTTCTGGCATCGTGACGATATAAGCACCTAAAAGCACCATGACAGCAGCCAGAGGCTTATCCCAAGTAAAGATGTCCTGTCCGACCGCTATAGCCACCAATGAAGCGACAACGGGCTGGATATTGGTATAAATGCTCACTGTCGTCGCACGAAGGAATTTCATGGCATAAGGAATAAGGAAATAGCCCAACCCCGTTGCAAAGAGCACGATGAAAGCCATCTCCAACACCCCACTCCACTGCCATGCCGACGAATAGAGTTTTTGTTCGGGTTCGGTAAACAAAGCGATAGGCACCGTCACCAGCATAGAGATCAGAAAGACATATTTCATCTGAGTCACCGAGCTGTATTTGGCAGACACCTTACGAGTGATGATCAGATATACAGCCCAAGTCAGTACACTCAGCACAGCCAGACTGATACCCAGCAAATCATCAGACCCCGTCCCGCTGTTCCATGAAGTGTAGAGCATCAAAAGAGCACCGCCAATACCCAGCAGCACACCCAACATCTTCACAGTAGTGACGGATTCCTTAAGGAAAATAGCCGCCAGGATCATCACCGAGATGGGAGTCATGGCCGCCACGAGTGAGAAATAGACAGGAGTGGTGTATTTCAACGCCTCCGCAGTGAGTGTCTGCGAGATCACAAATCCCAGCAAACCACCCAGCATGATGGTGATGAGGTCGCGCCGCTCCACATGTTCCTTGGGAAGGAAGCAAGCCACCACCCAGAAGAGGATCGTAGCACCCACACACCTTGAGGCCATATAGCCCATCGGAGTGACCCAGTCATCGAGCAAAGCCTTGGTAACGGGCACCCCAAGGCCGAAGATAACATTTGCCATCAAGATGGCGATATGTCCTTTGATTTTCATATTAATATCGTGATGAGGGTATTACAAGCCTATTCATTATTACCTGCAGCATTGTCGATACCAAGCACCTCGAGGGTGAAGAACAAGTCGGAGTAGGGTTTCACGGCCCCTGCTGCACGAGCGCCATAGGCCTGGTCGTAAGGAATGTAAACTTCCCATTTTGACCCGACGGGCATCTGCACCATCGAATGCCAGAATCCAGGCACAGTCTGACTGGGACGCATGGTGACCGGTTCTCCACGCTGATAGGAGCTGTCGAACACAGTACCATCCATCAGTTTGCCCTCATAGTGCATCCTCACTCGGGTATCATCTTTGGGTTTGGGACCTTTGCCCTTGGTCAGTTCGTGATAGAGCACACCTTTACCCTTAGGCAATTCCTTGAAGCCCATTTTCTTGTATTTCAAGCTGTTGACCACACTGCTCAACTGAGTCGGAACCTCTTTCTTGATGGCCTCGACCACGCTTTTCTCCTGAAGTTGCGGAGCCAATTCCTCGATTCTTGCCTGAATATCGTCGTAGGTCACCCAGAAATTGAAATCAGTAGCCTCCAGGTCCTGACTGATGCTGGTGAGCAAACGGCTCATCTCAGTTGCCATTCCGACAAGAGAATCACCAGGCGTGCGTGTCAACTGAGCCAAAGCCTGCAGGTGTTCAAGGGCAGCCTTGAAATTATCCTTGGTGTCACGGTAGCGCGCTGGTGTCAGACTCATCTTGTTCATATTCTCGTCGACGTTGCTCATCAACTGTTCAAGCACCTGCGAAGTGTTGTTGTTCTTGAAAAAATCCTGACGCCACTTAAGCACCTGACCGGCATCATCGGTCGAGACGACAACACCTTTTTCATTCAGTCCGAGTTGCTCGGTCTCCACCCTCACCCAGTTCTCCTGATAGTCGTTAAGCATCACGTAAGCCAGTCGGGAAGCCACCACAGTATTGACTTTCATCTGCATGGCATTGCTTTTATAATTGTTGCCAAACAACATGAATCCCAACCAACCCAGCACGGCCAGCCCTATGACCCCGAGACAGATAGTAATGATTCTCTTCCAGCTGCCTCTTGGTTTGGCAGCAGGCATTTTCTGACTAAAGTCCGTCTTTTTTTCTCTCTTAACAGTTCCCATTCCAATCTTGATAAAAGCATAAGGCATCCATCGCCTTATACACGGCTGCAAAATTATAAATAAAAAAGTGTTTTGACAACAACAAGTGAAAAAAATTTGCATAATAGGAATTATCGTTGTAATTTTGCACAAACACATCGGACGATTCAGATGAAAGACAACACACAGAATATGACCATCCAGGACGTGACATTGAAAGGTACGTTGATGAACATCCTATTGATGGCGCTGAAATTCGCTGCTGCGATATTAGGCACCTCAGCTGCCATGTTGGCTGATGCCATACACTCACTTTCTGACCTTCTGACCGACATCATCGTTATGCTTTATGTGAAATTAAACAAGAACGGTGAGAAGGGCATCAACAAGTTCGGACGCCACTCATTCGAGAACGTGGCGATCATCATTGTCGGAATAGTCATCCTTGTGGTCGGATTCAGCATCTGTTACTCCGGCGTGAGGACCACGATCCGGGCTTTCCAAGGAGAGGTATTGCCACGCCCGGGCTATATCGCCCTCGTTGCAGCCGTTGTCAGCATCATTCTCAAAGAATGGACCTACCGATTCACGATCAAATCAGCACGTAAGACGAAATCATACATACTCTCAGCCAATGCATGGCATCACCGTTCTGACGCCATTTCCTCCATCGGCACGACAATCGGCATCGCTTGTGCCATTTTCCTGGGCGTGCGTTGGAGGATTCTCGATCCGATCACATCTGTCATCGTCAGTGTGTTTGTCATGAGCATCGCTTTCCACCTGTTATCCGATGCCATACGTAATCTCTTTGGGTATAGGATCCCTGAGCAGATCGAAGAGGAAATAGAAAGACAGGCCTTAAAAGAGGAACCGGTGCGCCGTGTGAACGGCATATTTGTCAGAAGAATCGGTCCTGATCTCCTTGTCAGGATGCACATTTCCGTCGATGAAAGCATGACAGTAGGCGAAGCCCACAACCATGTGCTGAACATCGAACAGCGGGTAAAGCAACAGTACGGAGCGAACACCAATATTGGAATTTTCATTGACCCATATCAATAACTCACTTTGGCATAACTTTTGCTGTTTACCATACGGCGCAAAGTCTTAGAAATGAGTTAAATTCGGGGCTCTTCTTAACATTATTTAACCAAAAATCATGCAAGAAAAGCACCAACATATCGTTATTTTTATTACTTTTGCATCGCATTTCAACGGATAATATATTATATACTTGATTTTCAACTAGTTAGATTAATTAAGGTAAACAGGATGAGACAGCTAAAAATTACGAAAAGTATTACAAATCGATCGAGTGAGGCATTGGATAAATATCTTGTAGAAATTGGTCGTGCACCACTAATCTCGATTGATGAAGAAATAGAGCTTGCCCAGAAGATCAAGAAAGGAGGTCCTGAGGGTGAGCGTGCCAAAGACAAGTTGGTGACAGCCAATTTGCGTTTTGTCGTGTCTGTTGCCAAGCAATATCAGCATCAGGGACTTACCTTGACTGACCTTATCGACGAGGGTAATATCGGTCTGATCAAGGCCGCACAGAAATTTGACGAGACCCGTGGGTTTAAATTCATCTCCTATGCTGTGTGGTGGATCCGTCAAAGCATCCTGCAAGCCATCGCAGAGCAGAGCCGCATTGTTCGTCTGCCGTTGAATCAGGTGGGATCACTCAACAAGATCAACCATGAGATCAACAAATTCGAGCAAGAGAACATGCGTCATCCCTCCGTATCGGAATTGTCGGATGTGACCAACCTCGACGAGGAGAAAATCGGTCAGAGTCTGATGGCCGACGGTCATCACGTGTCGATCGATGCACCTTTTCAGGACGGCGAGGACAACTGCATGCTGGATGTGATGCCGAGTGGTGACGACAGTCGTACTGACCGGTATGTGGATCATGAGTCGATGGCCCTGGAACTCGAATCTGTGCTCAACAAAGTGCTCAAGGACCGTGAGATCACCATCATCCGCGAGTGCTTCGGTATTGGCCAACCCGAGAAAGGTCTCGAGGAGATCGGCGACCGCCTGGGACTGACGCGTGAGCGTGTGCGTCAGATTCGTGAGAAGAGCATCGCCAAGTTGCGTGACAGTGGCAATGCCAAGATTCTGATGAAATATCTGGGATAATCCCTCAAAACTGCAATACGAACTGGCGGATCAGCAGATCCGCCAGTTTTTTTGTGGAAAAAAAGCTGGAAAAAGCGAATTATTTACTATTTTTGCCGTTATGATTGGCCAGAAACCATGGATGCACATAATGGTACTTGCGGTTCTGATGCTGTTCTCACAGCAAGCCGTAGGCAAGGATGTCGTCGACACCCTTGTAATGAACCGCATCTACAACTACCGTAAAAGCGTCGGCGGCTCTTTGGAGGGAATGACGACGCTGGCCTATCTGAAATACAGGTTACGCACAGACCGTCGCAACAAGCTGCTGTTTTTTGTTCCCCATCTCCATGTTCTGGCCAGGTCCGACGACAAAGACCATCTCTATGAGATTTTCTCGCAATTTGTGTTTCACGAAGACGGCACCCATGAAATGGAGCAAATCGCACAGTCAAGTAGCTTCACCCGCCGCCGGAGGTCACTCTTGAACAACGTTCAGAGCTACCTTCTGCCTCGAATCTACAACGAGATGCTCTATTCCGACCACCTGCTCTCTCCTTTCAACCGCCGCAACAGCCGCTTCTATCGATATGAAGTGCACAACACCATCGGCAATCAGCTTCAGATCACATTCAAGCCACAGGCCGCCAACACACAGACTGTCAGAGGACAAGCCATTGTGGACAAGCATACAGGCAGGGTGATCAGCTGCACATTGATGGGAGAATACGACATGGTGAGTTTCGAGCTTCGTCTGCAAATGGGAGAGCAAGGGCTCTACTCACTGATACCGCTCGAAAGTCACCTGAAATCGAAATTCACTTTCCTGGGCAATAAAATCAGGGGCATTCATGAAGCCAAGTTTCAGATCCCCATCGACCTTCCCCGTCCTAACGGAGTGGAAGACCATTGGAATATAATGGAGCAATACCGTCCCGACTCGTTGGAAGAAGAGGAGAAAATGCTCTATTTCAAGCGAGACTCAGTCATCCAGAGCCGCACCAAGAACGACACCGTCCGCATCAGGAAGAAGAATTTCGCCAAAGACGTGCTATGGGGTATTTTCGGCGAGAATCTGCTCCAGCGCATCAAAGGCAATTTCGACAACGACAAGGGTTACTACCGTTTGTCGCCCATTCTCAATCCCCTCTACGTCGGCTACTCCGAACGCCGGGGATTCACGTACCGTTTCACACTCCGCGGCGGATATGTTTTCTCGCCCAACAGCGAGATCCGGACAAGGATAAAACTGGGTTATTCTTTCAAATTGAAACAGTTCCAGATCAATGTACCCATCACCTTCTACTTTGACAAAAACCACAATGGATACCTTGAGGCAGGATGGCGCAGCGGGGAACATCAGACCAACTCCACCATCATCGACAAGTTGAGAACGGGGCAAAACGACACCATCGACTGGAAGAAGATGAACCTCGACTATTTCAGGCACACCAAGCAACATCTGACCGTACATTATGACTTCACGCCCTATTTCGGCATTGAAGCCGGCTACCTATTCAACCGATGGAAATCAGTCGACGGTAAGCATTTCGATACATTCAACAAGCCAAAAGTATACCAATCCACTTCCTTGATGTGCGAGTTTCGTATCCGTCCCTTAGGCTATCAGGGGCCTATCATCAGTGTCAATTATGAGCGCACGGCGAAGAAGCTCAGCAAAAAAGGCATGAACTATGAGAAATGGGAATATGACTGTTCTTACCTCTACCGTATGCCCCTCATGCGATCCCTGTCGCTGAGAGCTGGGGCAGGCTATTACTCCACCCAGACCGAAGACGCCTATTTCCTGGACTTCAACAATTTCAGGGACGACAACATCCCTGGCGGTTGGATCGATGAATGGAGCGGGGAGTTCGAGTTGCTGCACCGCAACTGGTATAACTCGTCGAAATACTATGTGAGGTTGAATGCCACCTACGAGTCTCCCTTGATTCTGCTGTCGTGGGTCCCCTTGGTCGGCAACATCGTCGAGAAAGAGCGTTTTTACTTCAGCGCCCTCAGGTTGAGTGCCTTGAGCAATTACATGGAAGTAGGCTATGGTTTCACCAACCGGCTCTGTTCGGTAGGTATATTCACCAGTTTCAAGCGTTTCCGATACGAAGCCCTGGGGTTCAAATTCGGATTTGAATTGTTTAACAAGTGGTAAGGAGAGAAAACCGCTGTATTTATTGAATAATCCATCAGAAATGACTATCTTTGGCGCATGACCCATCAAATACCATTAACCGTCTACAAGGCAAGTGCTGGCAGCGGCAAGACCTTCACCCTGGCCGTGGAATATATCAAACTGCTGATAGCCAACCCCATGTCATATCGTAACATTCTCGCCGTGACCTTCACCAACAAAGCCACGGAAGAAATGAAGATGCGCATACTCAGTCAGCTCAACGGACTCGCACACGGATACGAAGACTCTGGCGACTACATGCGTAAGATCACCGCTGAGATGGGAGTCGACGAGAAACTGGTGCAGTCGAGAGCCGCCACTGCCCTGAGCAGCCTCATCCACGACTACTCAGCCTTCAAAGTGGAGACCATCGACAAATTCTTCCAGCGCGTGCTCAAGAACCTCGCCAAGGAGCTCGACCTGACTGCCAATCTGCGCCTTGAGCTCAACGACAAGCAAGTGGAGCAACTGGCCGTCGACAACATGATCGAGTCGCTCACTAATCAGGACATCGTACTCAACTGGCTCATGAGCTATATCCTTGAGAACATCAAGGAAGACAAATCGTGGAACATCATCGGACAAGTGAAGAAATTCGGAGAGAACATCTTCAAGGACTCCTATAAAAAACATCGCGATGAACTTCTCCAGATTCTGAGCACGCCCCATTTCTTCGACGAATTCAAGAAAGAGCTCATCAAGCTGCGCGATGAGAGCGATGAGGAACTGATGTCGATCGGCAACCGTTTCCTCGAAGCCACCAAAGGCTATGGCATGAATGACTTCGCCTATGGGAGCAGTGGCATATACAACTATTTCTGCAAGTTGCGCGACGGCAACTACAACGGCGACGAGCCAGGGAAAAGGGTCGCTGACTGTCTTGACTCACCCGAGAAATGGGTGAAGAAAGGCGCCCCTAACCGGGATGCCATCATCACACTCGTCAACGACACACTCATGGGTCTCCTGGATGAAGCAGAATCGAAGAGACGTATCTGCTACAGGAAAGCCAAGTCGGCGCGCGTCACCCTCAGTCACCTCAACCAACTGCGCCTTCTCGGCAATATTGAAGAGAAAGTCAGGGAACTCAACAGCGATGCCAACCGGTTTCTTCTCAGCGACACCCAGGGAATGCTCCATGCACTGATCGACCACAGCGACACGCCGTTTATCTTTGAGAAGATCGGCGCCCGCCTCCGACATATCATGATCGACGAGTTCCAGGACACCGGAGCCTTGCAATGGAGCAATTTCAAAATCCTCCTTGACGACTGCATGGACCAGGGTACGAAAAACCTGATTGTCGGCGACGTGAAGCAGAGCATCTACCGCTGGCGGTCGGGAGACTGGAGACTGCTCAACGGCATCACCCGCGAATTCCACGACGATGATAAAATGATCGAGGTGAAGCCTCTTGGCACCAACTACCGATCGAGCCGTAAGGTCATTGAGTTCAACAACAGTTTTTTCAGCACCGCCAGCCAACTGGAGTACCAACGCCTCAAGACCGTCGCCGGCGACGGAGCCGAAGAATTGAAGAAAGCCTACAGTGATGTCAGCCAACATATCCCCCCCTTCAGAGGAGACGGTGGCTACGTCTATGTGGAGCTGATGGGCAAGGACAAGGAAACAGACGACGACACAGTCATGGACCGCTTGGCAGAGACCATCAGGGCGCTCACTGCTCAGGGAGTGGCTCAGCGAGACATCGCGATCCTGGCCCGCTACAACGGCGAGATCCAGGAAACGGCCCAATATTTCCAGACCCATGAGCCAAGCATCCACATCGTCTCCGACGAAGCCTTCCGGTTAGACGCATCCCTCGCTGTCAATATTATGATCATGGCCCTGAGAGTGCTGATCAATGAAAGAGACATGCTCCACAAAGCCATTCTCGCCAAGTCGTATCAGAACGACATCCTGCAGAACGGGCTGGATGACGACGCCATCCTCCTCACGACCGACATCAATGATCCCCTGACGGCATTCAAGGAATGGCTGCCGGAGGGATTCCGCAGCAGTAATCAGCGGAGCGCCCTGAGGTCACTCCCCCTCACCGACCTCATGGAGTCGCTTTACGACATCTTCGGCATCGAGAAGGCAAAGGGGCAGAGTGCCTATATCTGCACGTTGTATGACCTCGTGGCAGAATACCTCAAGGACAACACCTCAGACATCGAGCGCTTCCTCCAAGCCTGGGAAGACAACTACCGGACGAAAACGATCCATGGCGACGACGTGGAGGGAGTGCGCATGGTTACCATCCACAAAAGCAAGGGACTGGAATACGACAATGTCATCATTCCATTCTGTGACTGGGGACTGGAGAAGACCAGAAACAACACCATCTGGTGCTCAGCCGACGAGGAGCCATTCAACAAACTTCCCATCCTGCCGATCGACTACAGCCGCACCAGTATGATCGACACCGCCTACGAGGAGGAATACAAGAGAGAGCACCTGCAAAACACCGTCGACAACCTCAACCTGCTCTACGTGGCTTTCACCAGGGCACGGTACAGGCTCATCGTCTTCGGCAAGAGCAGCATGGAAAGCGAAGAGAAGAAGCAGAAGAAAAGCACCTCAAAGACCAGCAATGATGCGCCTTCAAACAGGTGCTTGCTGGTGGAACAAGTGCTAATGGAGCTCGCCGCAAGAAAAGAGGAAGGTCATGAAGAGCAATCAGGCGAGACCATCAGGGATTTTGACCTTCAGGTGTGCCAAGACGGCACCATCGTCTTCGAATACGGCGAATTCGCCGAAAACGCCCAGGCCAAGCAGAAGAAAGAAAGTGAGAACATCTTCCTGCAGAAGGAGGACGGCGTGGGCAGTAGTATCAGATCCTACCCGATCTCCGCACAGTTCCGTCAGAGCAATGACAGCCGCATCTTCACCACCTCCGAGGAGAAAGAACTGCTCCGTCTGGAGTATATCCAAAGAGGCAATCTGCTCCACAGCATTTTCTCCCGTCTAAGGACTATCGACGACATGGAGGACGTGCTCCGGCAGTTGGAGTTTGAGGGCATACTCTATGACGAGGTGTCGCCGGAAGACCTGCAGCGGATGCTCAAACAAGCCCTGGCCAGCGAGCGAGTCAGAGAATGGTTCTCGCCCAGATGGAAACTGCACAACGAATGCGCCGTCATCTTCACAGACCCCGAGACCGGTCAAGTGACCTCGCTCCGCCCCGACCGTGTGATGAGTGACGGCGAGCGCACCGTGGTCATCGACTTCAAATTCGGCAGACAGAAGAGAGAGCATTTCCGGCAAGTGTCCAACTATATGAAATTGCTCCAGGAAATGGGCTATAAGAAAGTAGAAGGTTATTTGTGGTACGTAACCCGGAACCAGACCGTGAAAGTATAAGGAAAAACATGAATCATACAGCAGCCAAGCATCATCACTTCTTAGGGCGCGTGGCACAGGACATCCTGTCACGCCACGGAGACGACCTGTCGGAACTGACCCTCGTCTTCCCCAACAAGCGAGCCTCTCTGTTCATCAACGAGCAGTTCGCTCAGCTTTCAGGAAAACCTGTGTGGAGCCCCTCCTACACCACCATCAGCAACCTTTTCCGCAGTCGCTCTGCACTAACAGTGGCCGATGAGGTCAAGCTCAACTGCGACCTCTACCGCAGCTATGTGGCCTGCACCGGATCGACGGAGACCCTGGACAAATTCTACGGCTGGGGAGGCGTCCTGCTCTCCGACTTCGATGACATCGACAAATGCATGGCACCAGCACAGGGTGTCTTCTCCAATCTCAGCGACTTGCATTCCTACGACCACATCGACTACCTCAGCGAGGAACAAATGCGGGTGCTGCAGTTTTTCTTCAAGGACTTCGACGAGCACCACAATAGCAGGCTCAAAGAGAAATTCCTCTATCTATGGAGCAAGTTCGGCGACATCTACAATGACTACAACCGACATCTGAGAGAGCAAGGACTGGCCTATGAGGGTGCGCTATGCAGGGACGTCATAGAGAACAAGCAGACTGACTGGGGAAAGGATCTCTATATCTTCATCGGATTCAATGCCGTACAGGAAGTGGAGCGACAACTCTTCAGGAAACTTAAAGGACAAGGCCAGGCAGAATTTTACTGGGACTTCGATCATTATTACATGGATTTCGAAGGCAATGGCAGCCACCAGGAAGCCGGACAACAAATCCAAAAACTCCTGAACGAATTTCCCAACCGACTCGACTCCATCAACGATGATATCTACCACCATTTCAAACAACCGAAAGACATCACCTTCATCGGGGCGCCTACTGAAAACGCACAAGCGAGGTATGTCGGAGAGTGGCTCCAAGACCCTGAACGAGTGAAGGCAGGCAACCGCACAGCTGTGGTGATGTGCCAAGAAGGACTGCTGCCCACTCTTGTCCACTGCATCCCCGATCATGTGAAGGAACTCAACATCACGACAGGATATCCCCTGATGCAGACCGCCGCAGCCACCATGGTCAGTCAGCTGTTAGAACTGGCAATGTACGGCCCTGCCGGACAAAGCAAATACCGTCAAAAGCCTGTCATCTCCATTCTCCGCCACCCTTACGCTGCTCTCATCTCACCCAAAGCCGGAGAACTGTGCAGCCAAATCCTCGGAAACCACCGCTACTTTCCATCTCGGGAGGAGTTGGTGGTGGACGAAGGCACTGCCCTGCTCTTCAAGGATCTCACGTCGGTCACCCCTGATGAGACAGGCAAGGAATACGACCGCAACCTTGTCATCAGCCAATGGCTGCTCGACATTGTCCGCACCGCTGCCAAGGCAGCGAATGAATCAGGAGAAAAAGACCCCCTCACCCACGAGACCCTCTTTCGCACCTACACACTGGTCAACCGCATCCACCAGCTGCTTGCCGATGGCGATTTGAAGGTGGACACCATCACCTACCAGCGTGTGCTCCACCAGATCATCTCCACAACCACAGTTCCCTTCCACGGTGAGCCAGCAGTGGGACTTCAGATCATGGGTGTGCTCGAAACCCGCAACTTAGATTTCGAGCACCTCCTCATCCTCTGCTGCAACGAGGGCAACATGCCCAAGTCGACCGATACACCCTCTTTCATCCCGCAATCCATCCGTGAGGCATTCGGCCTGCCCACCATCAACCAAAAGGTAGGCATCTATGCCTATTACTTCTTCAGAATGCTGCAGCGCGCCCACGATGTGACCATCATGTATGGCAATGCCGCAGATGACAAGAACACGGGCGAGAAAAGCCGTTTCATGCTCCAGCTGATGGTGGAGAGCAAGCACCCCATCAGGCGGCTCTCGCTGCTCTCCCCTCTGCAGCCCACCATTCACGAGCGGTATTCCATAGCGAAATCAGAGGATATACAGTCACGCCTCGATGACATGAAATACATCTCTCCCACCGCCATCAACCGCTACCTGCGCTGTCAGTTGCAGTTTTTCTTCAATCACATCGCAGGAATCAGGGAGCCGGAAGCGGAAGGAGAAGAGATCGACAACAGGGTTTTCGGCAACTTGTTTCACGATGCCTCTCAATTCATCTATGACGAGATAACAGGGGTGGACCGCAATACGATCGACGAGCACCACCCATTCGCCAATGGCGGTCATGTCGTGGAGAAAACCCAGATCGAATACGTGCTCAAGACCCCCGGTATCGTCGAGCGAAGTTTGGACAAGGCGATGGCGATGCATCTGTTCAATAACGATGACCTGAAATCACGGCCAGAATACAACGGCCTGCAGATCATCAACCGGCGCGTGATTCTCCATTACCTTCGTCAGTTGCTCCAACTGGACATGCGGCAAGCACCCTTCACGATCAGAGGATTGGAAGGCGGTGTCTTCACCACACTCCAGATCCCTACAAAAGACGGAGAGCGGAAGTTGCTGCTTGGCGGAAGGATTGACCGTTTGGACGAGATTGTGACAGCGTCTGGCGAGCGTAGAATCCGAGTGGTGGACTACAAGACCGGCAGGAGCAAGACAGAATTGAAAGACATAGATGAGATCTTTGATCCCGCCTTCCTGCCGAAACACAGCGACTATTACCTCCAGACCCTGCTCTACGCCATGATCGTGAGAAATAGTCATGAGATCAACCCCAAGCAATTACCTGTAAGCCCTGCTCTGCTTTTCATCCAAAATGCCAATACGCCTGACTACAATCCTATTCTGCACTTTGGGAAGGAAGAGATTTCCGATATCAAGGTCTACGCCAAGGAGTTTAAGGAGAGACTCTCAGCCCTCCTGGCGGAGATTTTCGATTCCGAGAAGCCCTTCTCACCTACGGAAAACAAAAAGATATGCCAGACATGCCCCTATGCCAAGCTCTGCGGAAGGTATCGCTTTGACGTGATTTGAATATCCGTCTGTACCATGATTTGCAAAGTTATTTCATTTTACAAACGATTTTCATCTGTGTTAGTTCACTGATCCAATCCGTTTTTTTGTCCTTGAGGGATTCTAAGAAGGGTATAATGGCATCACCATATGCCCTGCGCGTATAGTGATTGAGCTGTATGGCTTTCTTGCCATTGACGACCACGGGCTTATAGTGGTGGATGTCAAGCTCCACCAGATTCAACTCGCCATCCACTCCGTCGCTCACCAAGAAGTCAATGATATACTCTCCTTTATTCTCGTAGACGAGATAATTGCAGCATTTGTCTGACTTCTTGCGTTCCTCAAGTTCACGAACCTTGGCATCAACGAAAAACTGGACGCCTAACGATTCAGAGAAGGACAGAGAGACACTCAACATTTGCTCGTAATTGTCAAAAGTCTCCCCATTGGGCAACCATTCTTGAAGATAAAAAGCCTCAACGAGATGTTGACACCACTTGAGCTCGAACTTTTTATCTTGAAACATGAGCGTCTTCCCGACATGCAAATAATCCACTACTTTGTCTTGGGAAAAAGCCATCACACTTATCAGTGCCAAAAGCAAGGAAAGACCAATTCTTTTCATAACAGTATCTATTCTATACATTTATCCCGGAGGCCTCAAGACCTCCGGGATTTCAGCTATTGAGTCTACATGACACCATCGTCACGTAGTTTCACCTGCCATTTCCAAGCTGAAGCAAGAACATCCTCGATGGGCGTGTCGGCTTTCCAACCCAGCACTTTGTTGGCTTTGTCGACGTTGCCCCAGACCTTCTCAATGTCACCTTCACGGCGGGGAGCAAACGTCCAGTTGAGTTTCACGCCAGTAGCCTTCTCGAATCCCTGCACGACTTCCAGAGTGCTCAGTCCGCGACCAGTACCAATGTTGAAGATCTCGACGGCATCGGTGTCTTTCTCCAGCACTCTTGTCATGGCAGCCACATGAGCCTTGGCCAGATCGACCACATAAATATAATCGCGGATGCAAGTTCCGTCAGGCGTATTGTAGTCGTTGCCGAACACCTTGAGTTCTTTGCGAATGCCGATAGCCGTCTGGGTGACAAAGGGAATCAGGTTCATAGGCACACCCAGGGGAAGTTCGCCGATCAAGGCTGAGGGGTGGGCGCCAATGGGATTGAAGTAACGCAGAATGACCGACTTGATCGGAGCACCGCTGTGAATATAGTCCTGGATGATTTCCTCGTTGATCTGCTTCGTATTGCCATAGGGGCTCAGCGCCTTCTGTATGGGGGCATTCTCCGTGACTGGAAGGTTCTCGGGTGATGGTTGTCCATAAACCGTGCAACTGGAAGAGAAGATAATGCCTTTCACCTCATATTTCGGCATGAGTTCCAGCAGATTAATAAGGCTGTTGAGGTTATTGCGGTAATAAAGCAATGGTTTCTCCACGCTCTCACCCACAGCCTTGCTGGCAGCGAAATGGATGATACCGCAGATAGAAGGATACTTGGCGAAAACAGCCTCAAGCGCATTGCAATCGCAGCAGTCGACCTGCTCGAAAGCGGGACGTATGCCTGTGATTTTCTCAATGCCGTCAAGTACCTCTATTTTGGAGTTAGACAGGTTGTCGATGATGACGACATCATACCCAGCCTCCTGAAGTTCTACTGTGGTATGGGATCCGATGAACCCGGTACCACCTGTTACAAGAATCGTTTTTTTCATCTTATCCATTAAGTTTAAAGATCATTCCAAACGCATGGGTTAATCCAGTCCGAAGAGGATTTTCAGACCGCCGTCTACACCTGAGAAGCCCATGAAAGCAAGGCTCAGCAGTCCGGCTGTGACCAAGACGATAGCCATGCCGCTCATTCCTTTGGGAATCTTCACCAGTGAAAGCTGCTCACGCAGTCCAGCGAACACTGTGAGTGCCAAGGCGAAACCAATGGCCGTGGAGAAGGCATAAACCACAGACTCCAACAGGTTGAAGTCTTTCTGGATAACCAGGATGGCCACACCCAGCACGGCGCAGTTTGTGGTGATCAGCGGAAGGAAGATACCCAGAGCCTGGTAAAGACTTGGAGACACTTTCTTGAGTACGATCTCCACCATTTGCACAAGAGAGGCGATGACCAAGATAAAAGCCAGTGTCTGCAGATATTGCAGATTGAGCGGATTCAGAATATAAGTCTGCACAAGGAAGGTCACGATGGTAGCCAGCGTCATCACAAACGCCACGGCTCCACCCATTCCCAATGCGGTATCCACCTTCTTGGAGACGCCGAGGAACGGACAAATCCCCAGGAATTGTGACAGGACGATATTATTGACAAATATAGCCGATATGAATATTAACAGGTATTCCATGATTTATCCTTTCTTGAGTTTGTTGACGATAGCGATAATATAGCCCAGCGTGATGAACGCTCCCGGAGGCAGGACAAACACGAGGATATTGCTGACCTCAGGCAGCAAGGTAAATCCGAAGAGCGATCCGGCACCCAGCAGTTCACGAACCATACCCAGCAGGGTCAGTGCGAAAGTAAAGCCGAGACCGATACCGATACCATCGAAAATACTTGCCACGGGATTGTTCTTGCAAGCGAAAGCCTCAGCACGTCCGAGAATGATACAATTGACCACAATCAGAGGGATAAACAAGCCCAGTGCCTTGTCCACGTCGGGCAGATAAGCCTTAATGCACATTTGCAGTATGGTCACGAAGGAAGCGATGACCACGATAAACACGGGAATGCGTACCTTGTCGGGCGTAATGCTCTTGATGCAGGAGATCACGAAATTGGAGCAGATGAGCACGAACATGGTAGCCAAGCCCATTGACAAGCCATTGATGGCTGAAGTGGTGGTGGCCAAGGTGGGACACATACCAAGGAGAAGGACGAAAATGGGGTTCTCCTTGATCAGACCGTTGATCAGAATTTTCATATTGTTCATGGCGACTCTCCTTATTGATTAGATGCAACTTTCCGCGTGGCTCCCGACTGGGCATCCGCGTTTTTCTTCATATAGATATTATAAGCCTGGTTGATGGCCTTGAGGAATGCCCTCGAAGTGATGGTAGAGGCCGTGATGGCATCCACATCGCCACCATCCTTAGAGACCGTGAGCGGATTGGCAGGATTTTTACCGATGATGCTTGACTTTCCGTCTTTCTGGAACCAAGTATCAGCTTTGGCTCCCAGTCCGGGAGTCTCGGCATGCTCCAGCAAGGTGTAACCCAGGATCTCACCCTCGGGGTTGAATCCCACCAGCACCTTCAGGTCGCCACCAAATCCAAGTGTCGTGCTCTCGATGGCAGCCCCCAGGTCTTTTCCAGACGGGTCAGCGGCTTTATGCACGATAAAAACGCATTCCTTGTTGTCGATCATTTCCTTGATGGTGTCGTTGGCCGTGACTTTGATATCATTGCTCATCATGACAGCCTTTATACCATCGGAAAGGGTTTTCTCTGCCTGAAGGCTGATAGGGCCTTCGGTGATATGATTGACGAAAGCCAATATGCCGCCCATGATGAGGGCAACGCATACGAGCACGCCCACCATATTGACTAATGTAGACTCCAGCTTTTTCATTTTTTCACTACCTCCCCGAATCGTTTTGGTTTAACGTATGTGTTGATCAATGGAGTGAACGCATTCATGATCAGGATCGCGAATGACATTCCCTCAGGATAGGAGCCCCAGTTACGGATGATCACCGTGAGCAAACCGATGCACACGCCATAGATCAGCTGTCCCTTATGGGTCATCGGAGATGTCACGTAGTCCGTAGCCATGAAGATGGCACCGAGCATCAGACCACCACTGAAGATGGCAGACACAGGGTCTGCATAGACCGGACTTGCCAGATGAAGCAGTCCACAGAAGACGAACACCGTGGCGATGATGCTCACCGGGATATGCCAGGTGATGATTTTCTTCCACAACATATAGGCCAATCCCAGCAGCAAAGCCAGGCCGCAAACCTCGCCGATAGTTCCAGCTCCGCCCTCACTGACATTGCCCAGCATCAGCGTGAGCGAATCGGGCAACTGGTTGAGATATGAGGGGTCGCCAGTCTTGATTGCGGTTTTCATCAGGCTCAGCGGCGTGGCACCCGTGGCAGCGTCGGCATAACTTGTCAACTGTCCGACCACAGGCCATGAAGTCATCTGAGCGGGGAAAGAGACAAGCAGGAAGCACCTGCCCACCAAAGCAGGATTGAAAGGATTACACCCGAGGCCACCAAAGGTCATCTTTCCTATACCAATAGCGACCAGCGCACCAAGCAGAATGATGAGGATCGGAAGGTTGGACGGCAGGTTGAATCCAAGAAGCAAACCCGTGAGGATAGCAGAGCCGTCAGAGATCGAAGGCTGTCGCTTGAGGATATATTTCGATATCGCCCATTCGAAGAACACGCAGGCAGCCACGCTGATGGCGCATACGACAGCCGAGCCGAGTCCGAAATACAAGAACGACACGAGCAATGCCGGGACGAGAGCGATGATTACTCCATACATGTTGCGCTCCACGGAATCCGATCCGTGAGCATGTGGAGAAAGAGAAACGATGAATTTTGACATTTTCGTAAACTTTATTTCTTAGCATTACGGGCTCTGATGATGCCCATGACAGTGGATTTACCCAGACGGATGTTATCGAGCAGAGGACGATGAGCGGGACAGGTGAACATACATGACCCACATTCGATACAAGAGGTGATATCCTCTGCCTCAGCTCTCTCCCAGAGATGGAGTGACGAGACCTGCGCAAGGAGATATGGCTCGAGTCCCATCGGACAGGCGCTGACACACTTGGCACACCGGATGCAAGGCTGCGGTTGCTTGCGCACGGCCTCCTCGCCGCTGATGATGGTCACGCTGTTGGTGCCCTTGCAGACAGGCACATCGATGGATGTCAATGCCTTGCCCATCATCGGGCCTCCGGCAAGAACTTTGTTTTCACCCTCGGGCAGACCGCCACAAGCATCGATGAGGTCCTTCATCGGAGTACCCATCCTGACCAAAAAGTTACCCGGTTTCTGCAGTTTCTTCCCCGTGACAGTGGTGTAACGTTCAAAAAGCGGTTTGTTTTTCATCACAGCCTCATAGACGGCGAAGGCCGTACCCACATTTTGCACGATGGCACCCACATTGACGGGGATGGCAGGAGGAGCGGGGACCTGACGCCGGATGACAGCATCCACAAGTTGTTTCTCACCACCCTGCGGGTATTTCTTAGCCAGCGGAACGATTTCGATATCACTCCTGGATGCCGTTTTTTGCTCAAACAGCTCAATAGCAGCCGGTTTGTTGTCCTCGATGCCGATATAGCCTTTGGTGACCTTAGCTGCCTTCATGAGCAGTTCAAGTCCGACAAGGATCTCATCCGCATGTTCCATCATCAGCCGGTAGTCTGCGGTGATATAAGGCTCACATTCGACACCATTGATAATCACACATTCCGCTTTGGCAGTCGGAGGAGGGCACAATTTGATGAATGTGGGGAAACCAGCGCCACCCATGCCTGTGATACCAGCGTTCTTCACTTTATCGACGATGGCCTCCGGAGTCAGTTCTGGGTGAGCCTCCAGTGTCTCGAGTTTGTCAGAGCGGTCGATGCTCTCTTCCCATTCATCTCCTTCCACCTTGATGATGATAGATGGCTTGAGATAGCCAGTGGCGTCGATGGCATTGTCGATCTTCAGCACAGTGCCAGAGACGGAGGAGAATATCGGAGCAGAGACAAAACCGCCAGCTTCGGCGATCATAGTGCCCACCTTAACTTTATCACCACGAGCGACGACAGGTTTGGCAGGGGCGCCGATATGCTGTGAAAGCGGGAAAACAGCCTGTGCGGGGATAGCCGCAGGCACGGTTTTGACCTCAGAGGACAATTTGTTCTCTTCAGGGTGCACACCACCCATTCTAAAAGTTCTCAGTTTCATGCTTTATCCTCCTTCTCCGTAAGATTGTTTGCCTTTTCTTTCTCCACAACCACCTTGGCGGGAGCCTCATTCACGGCAGCCGGTGTGGCTGCTGACGCAGGAATAGCCTTCGGCTCCGCCGGTTTCTCTTTCCTTGGCGGGAAATTGAGAGCGATAATCGAGCCAGTAGGACATACAGCCTCGCATTTGCGACAGAGCCTGCACTTATCGGGATCGATGTAGCTGAGGTTGGCCGTGACCGTAATAGCCTCGAACTTACACTCCTTAGCGCATTTTCCGCATCCGATACATGCTGCCTGACAATTCTTCTTCGCCACGGCACCTTTGTCTTTATTGACACATCGCACATAGACCCGACGACTCTTGGGTCCCCTCTTGCGCAATTCGATGATGTGCCTCGGGCAAGCTTTGACACATGCCCCGCATGAGGTGCATTTCTCCTCATCGACCTCCGGGATGCCAGTTTCCTCGTTGATGACAATGGCACCAAACTGGCAGGCTGCCACACAATCGCCACATCCGAGGCAACCATATCCGCAACCCGTCTCTCCGGCACCACATGAATTCATGGCAGCGCAAGTGCGCAGACCATCATACTGGGCGATCCTTGGCCTGTTCTGGCATGTCCCGTTGCATCTCACGACAGCCACCTTGGGCTCAGTGTTCGCCATGGCCATGCCGAGCAGATCAGCCACTTTGGTCATCACCTCAGAACCGCCTACCGGACAATTAAGCCCCTCGAGCGATCCTGCATCGGCACCTTTGACCAATGCATCGGCCAGACCTGAGCATCCAGGGAACCCGCATCCGCCGCAATTGGCACCAGGCAATGTTTCCAGCACCTTGCCAAGACGAGGATCTTCCTCCACAGCAAACTTCTTGGAGCATACGTAAAGGATCACAGCTGCGATCAGAGCAATGCCTCCAAGTACGATTACTGCATTAAAAATAAAATCCATAAGTGTTTGTTTTAGTTTGTTGTTTGTTACTCTTCAATCACAAATGCGAACCTTCTGGCCAATCTTTCCTTACAGAAATAGACCACAGCATAATAAGGCACGAGACTGGAAATGCCAGCGAGAGCAGACACCCCTTCATTTCCTGTAAGCCAAAGGCAAAGGACTAGTACCGACACCATGATGACAAACGGAATGACAAACGCAAGGATCACGGCATCGCGCCCGTTATTGGCCGTCATCGACACCACCACCTCTTGTCCCGGCTGGTAATCACCTGCCCTCTTACTGCTGGCCTGGACGATTTTCTCCTTGCTCTCCGCTGCTGAGCAATGTCCCGCCACCTTGCATGCTGAGCAAGCGGAAGTCTGGAGGATGCGTACAGTGACACAACCATCAGCAGAAGCTTCGACGACACCTTTGTGTGTAATATTGCTCATAATATTGATTCGCCCCGATAGGTGAAATCGGATAATGTTGCAAAAATAAGTAAAAATCCGTGATTTTACAAATTTCAGGCTTAATATCACGCATCTTTTTCCGAAATCGTTTTCACGTGCCGCTATTTCATCATCCTCACCAGGCAAATGCCCACGCTTGATGTCTGCTTCTGCAGATACTGATAGAGCGTCATGGGTTCGTCGACCACTTTTTTGTGGATCATAGAGGCATTCATCAGATGAAGCCCATTCTCATGCCAAACAGCCAGCCCTACATGCGAGATGTCAAGTCCCTTCTTGTTGGTGACGATAGCGATGATGTCGCCATCCTTGATAAACTTACGATATCGGTTGGAGTCACGGAGTTGTGCCTTGGGAATATAGGTGAGTGTGGTGGTGTTGACTTTCTCCTCCATCTTCTTGATTTCAGGGAGCCACTGGCGGTGAGCGTCGAGCATTTTGTATGCCGACACATGGGTAGTCATGTAGTCGACATGTGGTTTCCTTGTCGCCGACAGGGGTGGCGGTGGAAGTTGGACATGCCCCACCAACCCATCTGCCACATTGCAGCTCATCCAATAGGTGAAATAATGCTGCCGTGATGTGTAAGCCTGGTTTCCACCGACATACCGTACCTTGGCCAGCACCCGGCAGAAATCAGCGAAGGAGGTGTATCCCTTCAGCGCACAATGAGCGAGAGCAAGGACATTCTCCACATAAGTCGTGCAGTCCAGTCCCTTGGTATTGATCACCAGTCCCTCCTCTTTGTCCTGGTCAAGTGTATACGCCACATAAGGCAAGCCAAGAAACTGCCGGCCATAGTAGATCATCAGTTCATCAGCGTTCTTGCCAGCCCCCTCTGCCAGCAACCTGACGATTCTGAGGCTGTCATCAGGATTCTTGATACGAATGTCATATATGGCTGGAGAGGCCTCTGTAACCTCTGCCGCGGATGGGTTTTCCATCTTGACCATCTCTGTTTGGCCGGATGCCTTGGCCTGCTGGTCGTTGCACGACACCAGCAAAGCCATGGCCAGCATTGTCGATAGGATTGTCTTATTCATAGGTTTTGCGATGAGATTTCTTACGTCCGAAATTGATGCCGATATACACTTTGACATTGCCGAAATAATTATTGGTTTCGAATTGTGATTTATGGTAATTATAAGAATGAAGCACTCCGTAAGCGCCGAAATACCATTTGCCATTGTTCCAGATGACGCCGAGTCTGCCCACGCCGTCGAAATTGATATTATCGAAGGAGAAATCCCGGAAGATCATGAAGTCATCCCCGAGATCACCAGAAGAGTGCTTATATCCCAGAGAAGCCATGACTGAAGCCGAAAGGAGCCAGTTTCTGGAGAACACCCAGTTATACCCGTATCCTGCGGACAATGACAAGTCGACGTATTTGATTTTGTTGAAGAGCAGCCCACTGTCAAGTTTCTCGGTCATATCCGGCGACGGAGCCCTCTCCAAGGATGCCTTCAGCTGATGGAAGTCGAGATCAAGGGTATGCTTGGTATATCCCCCGCCAAACATGAAAGAGCCCGCACTCCGCCGCTGGCATGTGCTCTGGCTGAACGCTGCGGGATAGGAAAACCTGCGATGGTTGGTGATGTAATAGCCATTCAGTCCGGTGATGGTGACCTGGAGACCGCCGAAAGGGATGTCGCCCTCCAGCAGATTGGTACCATTCACACCCGTCTTCCAAGACCTGATCAAATAATCATTGCCCGATTTCCTCCAGAAGAAGTCCAACCCCAGCATGGAGGTATAGACACTCATATCAAGTTCTTTCTTCTTGTTAACGCTGAAATATGCGATGTCAAAGGTATATCCCCAGAAAAGCAAGCTCCATCCGATATACGGCCCCACCTTCACTCTGGCTTCCGGCGAGAACCGTATTTCCTGGCCTTGCTTGCTACGGATGCGATAGGACTCGAAGGAATAGGTTGACATAAGCGTCGTGGTGAACTTGTAATGCTGTGGTTCGATGTAGGAAGTATCAACGTTGTTGAATTCCTTGACGATATTCACGACACCATCAAAGGCTTTCCGCACAAGACCTTTCTTCCGCGGTATCGAGTCGTTGTCCGCCCACAAAGCAGCGGCCAACAGCCATGCCATCCCTACCAGCACTACTTTCCGCATCAGAATTTTCCCAAGATACGGTCGAGCACCCAGTTAACAGGAGTGGCGGAGACACTGGTACACGTACAAACATCCAAGCCCTGAAGGTGCTGTATGACAGAGCGGATGATCGGGAGCTGCACATAAGGCGGATTGGGCACTGTGATGCGGGTGTCGCCATCGCCATTGACCAACCGGATGGGTTGGTAATCGAAGACCGAGAAACTGACGATTCCCTTATCGCCAATCACTTCGATCTGGTCCTCGCGCGCCGCCTCATGTCCTACGAAGCACCATGAACCGCTACCAGGCAGGCCATTCTCGAACTTGAAACAAGCGCTCAGGGTGTCTTCAGCCGTATAGAGCCCACCCCGATTGGCACAAATCCCTTTTGCATCCACGATCACACCAAAGAAATCCTGCAGCAAGTCCAACTGATGGGGAGCCAGGTCATAGAAATATCCCCCACCAGAAATCTCTGGTTGCAGACGCCAAGGCAGATGCCCCGACCTGGCATAATCGATCTCACGCGGAGGGCAAGCGAACCTCACCTGCACATTGATGATCTTTCCGATCACACCGTCGTTGATGATGGATTTGACCCGCTGGAAATACGGCAAGTATCTTCTGTAATACGCCACGAAACAAGGCACACCCGTCTGCTCGCTTACCCGATTGATACGGGCACAATCCTCATAACACGAGGCGAGCGGTTTCTCCACATAGACAGGCTTCCCCGCTTTCATGGCCATGATAGCATAGATGGCATGGCTCGACGGAGGAGTGGCCACATAGACGGCGTTGACGTCTGGATCATCGATCAACTGCTGGGCATCGGTGTACCATTTCCGTATATGATGCCTCTCGGCGTAGGAACGAGCCCTGCGCTCCGAGCGGCTCATCACAGCCTCAATACTCGATCCATCCACTTCGGCGAAAGCCGGACCGCTTTTGATCTCGGTCACCTCGCCACATCCGATAAAACCCCATCTAATGTATTTCATTGCTCAGACTTTTTGTTGATCAATAATCTTCCTCTTGCGGCTTCTGCTTCCTCATGCTGAACTCGCACCCACAGTACTGCTGATTATAGAACGCGTATTCATGCAGCAGCTGGTTGCGCCGCTCATACAAGCCTCCTTTGCGCCAGTTCTGCGCCCAAAATGTGGTACCTTCCACTTTGGCTTGGGCAGCCAGACCAGCACGGGTGATCTGTTCCAGACTTTTCCACCTCGACGAGGCCAACGTGGTTGTAAAGTACCTGATGCCCCTCCGTTTGGCTTCCATGGCAGAGGCTACAAGCCGGCACTCGAAACAACACTCACAACGCATTCCACGCTCCGGCTCTTTCTCCATGCCCTTTACGACACGGAGCCAATCATCATGGTCGTAATCACCATCGATCCACTCCACCCGCAGGCTGTCGGCATGTCTCTTGCTCTCCTCCTTGCGGATGACATATTCCTCGAAGGGATAAATATTGGGATTAAAATAGAAGATCACCGGGCGGACGCCGTTGGCCAGCATCCATTCCACTATGGCCGACGAACATGGTGCACAACAAGCGTGCAACAGCACGTCGGCAGCTCCATCCGGGACTACGACAGCCGGTTGTTTCCTACCCATAGTTACTTCTTCAAATATTTGTAGGAACGGCCGCCAGGAAGCCGTACGATGCGGATACCCCGTTCGCAGGATTTCATCAAACGGCCATCGACTCCGAAAGCATGTTCAGATGAATCCTTATCTGAAGGTATGCCCGCGATGGCATCAGGATCGCTGATCTCACGAATCCCGGCAAAGAATGCCAGATAAGGTTCCGGCTGACGGAAACCCTTTTTGTCGGCAAAATAGGATGTGCGTCCTGGCAGGACATACAGCATGGTCCTTTCTGCTGCATGGCCGCTCTCATCATAGAATGCGAAATCCTGTATATTGGCATCGTCGATCTGATCCGCGAAGAGGTAAACCGAACCTAACGTCATGCAGTAGTCGATGACGAGGTCGCCGATCTTGTTAACTGCTTTGCCCAGCGTGATCTGATGTGTACCATTGGCGAACGCGAAGGCACCATCGCCAATGGTCGTCACCTGATCACCAGTAACAATCAACGGGAGGTTGCGCACACCTGCAAAGGCGTATGGCCCTATCTCTCTGACGCTCTCAGGCATCTGAAGGTCTGCTGTCATCGCAGGTACATAGCACAAGACACTCATGCCATCACGAAACAACAGTCCTTGTCCATCTACCGAATAACGGCTGTTTCCCTTGTCGAAAGCCAAGGACGACAAAGATGGGTTGAGCAGGAATGCTCCCCCCTCTATCTCCGTCACGGTGGAAGGCAAGTGCAACTCCTGAAGCATGGAGGATCCGCCCTCCATCACGCCGAAAGCACCATAGGCGATATGCAACAGTCCTTCGCTGAGTTGTATATCAGACAAAGCCATACAATTGAAGAATGCCATGCTGTCGATATCCGTAACAGATTCCGGCACTAAGACGCTTTTGACTTGTCGGGCATTGCGGAAAGCAGACACAGCGATGCGGCTCACGCTATCAGGTATCTCATAGTGCTCGAAATCGCTATTCGGAGGGAAAGTCAACAGAGAATCCATGCCACTGCTATAAAGCACCCCATCAACAGAACAGTAATAGGGATTGCCACCACCGACATCGATATAGGCCAGAGAAGGGCAATTGTAGAAAACCACGGGGTCATAATCCCTGAAAGCCTTTCCAAAACCGATTAGCATAAGATTGTCGTCATTGAGGAAGATGGAATTATCGACACTTTCAATCCCGTTACCCAGATAAATGGTCTGGAGATTGGCCATCTGCTGGAAGACGCCTTCTCCGAGCTGTGTCACCTCATCGGGCAACTGCATATTCGCGATGCTGTCGCATCCCACGAAAGCACCATATCCGAGACGCTCGACCGACGATGGTATCTCAAGATACCTCAACTGCTTGCAATTGGCGAAAGCCAGGGAATCAATGGAGTTCAGGTTCTCCGGCAAGAACACCTCTTTGAGGTATTGGCAATTATAGAGAAAGAAACTGCCGAAAGTGTAATCACGGGATGAATAGCCGACGCCATCGACGGTGAGATAAGGATCGGCCGTGGACTCCATCGTGGCATCGCTGATATCCAGGATCTCCAAATGTCCTGGGGTTGGCGTAGACAGGTCCTTCACACCACAAAGGTCGCGGATGAACATCATATCATGTCCATTGATGGGGCCGATCACTTTCATGGATTTCGTCTCATATTTGCCATCCTCGGTGATCTGAGTGACGATCTCCTCCAATGTACCGGCAGACTCCACCTCCACATACAAATCATATTGCGCTTTCAGTTGTGTGGACACAAAGGCCAGGACAACTGCGATTATCCATCTATTTCTCATCCTTATTTTCTATTAAATCCAATCCAATCGTTTCACGAGGAAACCAAATGCAAATATAGTGTTTTTTTATGAAAAAACAAATGATAGGGGTGAAAATCACGAAAATTCTCACCCCTATGCTATTCTGACAGAGCTTTTTGGACTAATTCACGGCAACGCTTATCTCAGAAGCAGGAACACTGTTCTTTGTATCTCTCACGCGTATGACAATCTCTCCCTGCTGCCGGGAAGCCTGTACGACAAGAACCAATTGTCCGTGGAAGAGCCGCATGGTGGGTTGTGCGAAAGACTCCAGTGAAGTGGCATCGCCATTGCAGACTGCCTTGAAAGTCCCTGCCCCACTCACCTCGAACGCCAACTGTTGATCAGCATCGGGCACGACATTGCCATCTTTGTCAACCATCGTCACTGTGATGAAAGCCAGATCGTCGCCATCAGCTGCGATTTCCCGCCTATCTGTTTCCAGTTTCAGTGCAGCCACCTTGCCTGCCGTTCTCACGATCTTCTCCTCAGCTTTCCGCCCATCAGCATCATAGGCCACGACTTTGATCTCACCCGGTTGGTATTTCACATTATTCCAACGAAGGCGGTATCTGTCGAGTCTTGACCCGACGTCTTTGAAAATCCGGCCTTGACTCTTGCCGTTGATAAACAGTTCTGCGGAAGGATAGTCAGTGTAGCAATACACCGGTGTGACTTGTCAAATCCGTTTGGGCCATGTCCAATGAGGGAGAATATGCAAGGTGTGGCTGTCTTTGTTCCATTTGCTCCTGTAGAGATAATAACGGTCTTTGGGAAGTCCAGCCAGGTCGCAGATGCCAAAGTAACTGCTACGGGAAGGCCAATACTCATCATAGGGAGTAGGTTCGCCCAAGTAGTCAAAGCCCGTCCACACAAACTCACCGATCACCCAAGAGAAGTCATCTTGCATCCTCCAGTCATCATCGGGCAAGTTGCTCCACGAACAATACTCCGTATCGTAACTCGAGCATTGGCCATCATCATATACCGCATGATCCGACACCTCGACAGGGAATTTGTAGACTCCTCGTGAACTAACAGTCGAGGCTGTCTCCGATCCCAAGAGAAAGCCCTGTGGCAATTGTTTGATGCTTTTCTCATACTTGTGCACACGGTAATTGAAACCCGGAACATCCATCACCTGTGCGAAACCAGATTTCAAGGCTGCCTCGGCCTTGTCCATGCCCTGAGTGACCGGTCTGGAAGGATCGAGGTCATGACAGATTTGCTGGAGGCGACGGGAGATCTCCCTACCCTCCTCGCTCCATTGCTCGGGAATCTCATTGCCGATGCTCCACATGATGATGGAAGGATGGTTTCGGTGATTGAGCACCAGGTTGGTGATATCGCGATCGCTCCACTCCTTGAAGAATCGAGCGTAACCGTTTTTGCATTTCGGATAGATCCACATATCGAAACTCTCCGCCATCACCATCATACCCAAAGAGTCGCACACCTCCATCTGCAGTGTCGACGGCATGTTATGTGCTGTACGAATCGCATCACACCCCATCTCCTTCATAATCTTCACCTGACGGATAAGGGCAGCCTTGTTGACAGCGGCTCCCAACGGGCCCAGGTCATGATGCAAACAGACACCTTTGATCTTACGGGAGACCCCATTGAGTTGGAAGCCCCCTTCCTTGCTCACCGCGACGGTGCGTATACCCACTTTGATGGATTTCTGGTCGATGAGTTTCAAGTCGCGGTACAACGAAGTCTCCAAAGCATATAAATAAGGTGATTCGGGCGACCACAACTGAGGACGTCTTACATGAAGACGGTCTTTGAACATGCCTTTTCCATCGAGAGCAGAGTGGCATGCAGCCACCACACGCCCCTTATCGTCACGCAAGATGATTTCAGCGGCCACTTTTCCTGTAGAGACATCTCCTAAGGTCCCACACGCCACCTCTATCTCGGCCCGATTGTCATGCACAGCGACAGTGCGGAAATACGTGGCCCAATCGTCAAGCATGCCTTTTCCTGCCACTACCAGTTTCACAGGTCTGTAGATGCCGCCCCCCGGATACCAACGGCTGCTTTCCTCGATATTCTGGAGAACCACTTCCACCTTGTTCTTTCCTTGACGGAGGAAAGGTGTGGCATCCACTCTGAACGCATTGTATCCGTATGCCCAGTGCCCGGCCAGTTTGCCATTGACGTAGACCACAGGCTCGCTCATAGCCCCATCAAATATGAGCCATGCCGATGCGGGAGCATCGTCAAATACAAGTTCTCTCCGGTAATAGCCTTTTCCTATCCAGGGGAGCGATCCTGACCGTCCGGATTTCTCAGTCTTCTCCTTCTCCCCGTTTTGCTCAATAGCTACAAACTGCAGATCCCATTTTTTGTCGAAAGGACCCGCAATGGCCCAGTCGTGAGGCACAGACACAGTTTCCCAATGGATGCTGTCGCGCGAGAATTCCCAGTTGTCGGAAAGGGAGATTTCCGTCCTGGGTTGTGCTACGATTGTCAAAGAGAATAATAATACAAGAGGCAATAAAAGGTTTCTCATGTTGATAGGGTTGTTTGTCATACAAATCAATTATTCGGGTGCAAATATAGCAAAAAAATGCAAACCACATGCAAGCACAACTCATAAAAAAGCAATTTGACTTTCTAACTCATAGACAGTCGCCAAGCTCTAATCTATCAAATCTGACCTCAGATTTCACAATAATTATTATATATTCAAACGATTACATAGTTAAAAGTGATAAAATTTGTTAATTTTAAAATTGTGTGCCCACACATTTTTTCAAGACTGAAAAATAGCCAACAAAAATTTTGAATGTTTAAAAAATACGACTACCTTTGCAACGTTATCCTGAAAACAATCTTTTTACCTTAAAAAAACTAATACCTATTGAAGATTCGAAGCGGTCGCCTGAGAAGGTCATCGCTTTTTTTGTGTCCGTATTTTTCACTCCATCAACTTCCTGTAGCGGATACGTTTGGGTTCCTCCAATCCGAGACGCATGGCCTTGTTGACCTCATACTCTGTGTAATTACCTTCGAAGTAGAAAACGTTACCATCACCTTCAAAAGCAAGGATATGCGTACAAATTCTGTCGAGGAACCAACGGTCGTGACTGATGATCACTGCACAACCTGCGAAAGCCTCCAAACCTTCCTCCAGGGCACGGAGTGTGTTGACATCGATATCATTGGTCGGTTCGTCGAGCAAAAGCACGTTGCCCTCCTGTTTCAGGGCAATAGCGAGCTGAAGTCGATTGCGCTCACCACCCGACAAGACGGCACATTTCTTCTCCTGGTCAGCACCGTTGAAATTGAAGCGCGAGAGGTAGGCACGCACATTGACATCCTTCCCCCCCATGCGCAGACTCTCATTTCCACCACTAACCACCTGATAGACGGTTTTATCCGGATCAATGTCCTTGTGCTGCTGGTCGACATAACTGAGTTTGACGGTCTCGCCCACTTCGAACGACCCCTTGTCAGGTGTCTCCAAATTCATGATCAGCCGGAAAAGTGTGGTTTTTCCTGCTCCGTTGGGACCAATGACACCCACGATGCCATTGGGAGGGAGCATGAAATTCAAGTCAGAGAAGAGTATTTTCTCGCCGAACGCCTTGGCCACATGCTCCGCATTAATCACCTTATTACCCAACCGAGGACCGTTGGGGATGAAGATCTCCAGTTTCTCCTCTTTCTGCTTCTGTTCCTCATTCAGCATCTTATCATAGGAGTTCAGACGCGCTTTTCCTTTGGCATGACGTGCCTTTGGTGCCATCCTCACCCATTCCAATTCCCGTTCCAGAGTCTTCCGACGCTTAGATGCCGTCTTCTCCTCTTGGGCCAGGCGCTGACTTTTCTGTTCCAGCCACGACGAATAATTGCCTCGCCAAGGGATACCCTCACCACGGTCGAGTTCGAGAATCCATTCCGCCACATCATCAAGGAAGTAGCGATCGTGTGTGACAGCGATCACCGTACCCTCATATTGCTGCAGATGCTGTTCCAACCAGTCGATCGATTCTGCGTCGAGATGGTTGGTGGGCTCATCAAGCAACAACACATCGGGTTTCTGCAACAGCAAGCGGCAGAGAGCCACCCTTCGCCGTTCTCCTCCGGAGAGATTTTGCACCCCCCAGTCACCCGGAGGACAATTCAGTGCATCCATCGCCCGGTCGAGTTTGGAGTCCATATTCCAAGCGTCGGTTGAGTCGATGACATCCTGCAGTTCAGCCTGCCTCGCCATCAGTTTGTCCATTTTGTCAGGATCCTCATAATATTCCGGGAGACCGAATTTCACATTGATCTCATCATACTCCTTCAGGGCATCGTAGACATGCTGCACACCCTCCATCACATTCTCCTTCACAGTCTTGGTCTCATCGAGAGGAGGGTCCTGAGGAAGGTATCCCACCGTGTATCCAGGGCTCCACACCACATGTCCCTGATACTGCTGGTCGATACCAGCGATAATCTTCATCAGGGTGGATTTTCCTGCACCATTCAAGCCGATGATGCCAATCTTAGCCCCATAGAAGAAACTGAGATAGATGTTCTTGAGCACCTGTTTCTGATTCTGCTGGATGGTTTTGCTCACCCCCACCATCGAGAAAATGACTTTTTTATCGTCTATTGTTGCCATATCGTAAACGTTTTATCATTCTTGAAATAATCATAGTCCTCTGGCCTTGAGCAAGGCAGAAGCATCAGGAGATTTCATACCCGTGAAATCAGAGAACATCTCCATCAACTCCCTTGTATTACCACGGCTCAGCACCTTGTCACGGAACTCCTGCCCCACCTCTGGTTTCAAGGCTCCGCGGGATGCGAAACAATCGGCGATGTTCACAGCCAGCACCTCAGTCCAAAGATAGCTGTAATAGCCCGCTGCATAGCCACTGCCCCAGACATGATTGAAATAGGATGTGGAATAACGGGGCGGAATCTGCGGATCGAGCAGTCCGAACTTTTCCAAGGCTTTTGCCTCAAAAGCCCCCGCCTGTTCGGCTGTTGGGATCTCGTCGATACTTAGTGTATGCCAAGCCAGGTCAAGGCAAGTAGCCGCAAGATTCTCGCCCAATGCGTAAGCAGAATGGAAATTGATCGAACCAAGCATTTTCTCTTTCATGTCTTCGGGCATAGGTTGCCGTGTCGCCGTGTGACGTGCAAAATGGTCGAACACCTCTGGAATGGAAGCGAAGGACTCATTGAATTGCGATGGCATCTCAACGAAATCCCGAGCCACAGACGTGCCGCTAAGTGAATTGTATTGACAATTGGACAACATACCATGGAGGGCATGTCCGAACTCATGGAACAGCGTGCACACCTCGTCCCAAGTAATCAGAGAGGGTTGCCCTTCCGGAGCTTTCGCATTATTGCACACGTTGTAAATCACGGGCAACTGATTCCTCTGTCTACTCTGTTTCTGAAAAGCACTCATCCAAGCCCCGCCCCGCTTTGTCGGACGACGGAAATAGTCGCTATAAAACAGAGCCAATGGTTTCCCGTCACGGTCAGACACCTCAAATACCTTCATGTCGGGGTGATAGGTAGGAATATCCTTTCTCTCCTTGAAAGAGAGGCCATAGACACGCTTTGCCGCATAAAACACCCCGTTGACCTGTACGCTGTCGATATTGAAATATGGCTTGATCTCCTCATCCGATATCTGTAGCATTTCCTGCTTCATTTTCGCTGAGAAATAGAACCTGTCGTAGGGCTGCAACACGAAATCACGCCCCATCGTCTTACGGGCGTAAGCCTCTATCGCTTTAGTTTCCGCTTCTGCTTTAGGCTTATAAGAAGCGATGAGCTGTTTCAGGAAATCATAGACATGCCGGGTATCCTTGGCCATGGTTTTCTCCAAAGAATAGGACGCATAGTTCTCGTAACCCATCAATTGAGCCATCTCTGCTCTCAGACGGGCGATTTCGACCACAATGGGATACGTGTTGTGCCTGCCGGTGCCATCTGCTCGGTGTATGGAAGCCTCATAGACCCTGCGGCGCAAGTCACGGTTGTCGAGTTTATCAATCAGCGGTTGCTGGGTCGTGTTGATGATGACGATGCAATAGGGAGCCTTTCCTCCCCTGCTCTCGGCATCCTTTTTGCACTGGCTGATATCCGCCTCGCTGAGTCCGGCCAGTTCTTTCCTGTCATTGACCCAAACCACGGCATCATTAGTCGCCTCTGGCAGCATGTTCCCCCATTGCTGCTGCAGTTCTGAAATGCGTGAGTTGATCTGCTTCATCCTCGCTTTCTTGTCCTCCGACAACAAGGCACCAGCCCTGACAAAAGATTTGTATGTCACCTCCAGGAGTTTTTTGTCCTCACCTGTCAGCGTGGCATACTCATTGTCGTATACAGTCTTGATACGGTCGAAAAGAGCTTGGTTGAATAAGATCTCATTATCCAACTCCGTCAGCAACGGAGTGACCTGTTTCTGCACTTCCATCAGTTCCGGTGTCTTATGAGCACCTATCAGACCGTAGTAGACACCTTCTATCCGAAACAGCATCACATCACTCTCCTCAAAAGGCAGGATGGTATTCAGAAACGTCGGTTTTTCCGGGTTACTGACTATACGCTGGATATTGTTGCGCTTGTCTTGAACAGCCACTTTGAATGCCGGGAGGAAATCAGATACCTGAATCGCACTGAAATCCGGAGCGCCGAAAGGCAGATCACTTTTCACCAGCAATGGATTTTCTCGCTCAGGGCGAGCAGTGGAGCACAAAAAAGATTGACGGTCCACGTCTGAATCATGGACAGATGAAGCTGAAATAGGCATTGCAGTCATCAAAATGATCAAAGAAATAAAAGAAATTCTCATGATATGTTGTTATTTTCCCAGTCTTGCCATTCTTTCAAGGCTTTCTCCCAATCGGTAGCCTCACCAGAGGCGATCGCCTCCTGCTGCCGTGCTGCCTCATCACGGGCTTTGTCGCGCGCACGCTTCACTTTCATGGCCTCGATAGTCGCATCATCGAGTATCTGTATTGCCCCCCGCTTGACAGCATCAGCGAGTTCCTCTTCGCCGAAAGCCTTGCCAGGCTCATTGAAGTCAGAGATATTGAACTCATAATCCACCCTCAGCTGGTGTCGTATCAGTTTCTGCTTTCCGCGGTTGACCGCATTCTTCATCCGCAGCAACTTCCCGATCTCGGTGATTTCCTTTTGCGAGAACTTGTTTCTTCCCATAGTGTTTTAGCAAACGATAACTTCAGAGCATCATGGTAAAAAAAATATTGATTTGCAAATATAATGATTTTTGGGGAGAATCCACAATATCTGAATGATCAATCAGCCTATTTTTTGGTAATTCCGTCGAAATCGATTAAATTTGCACCTGAATGGCTGCAAACAAGAACCCATTCATTGACCGCCATGAGAAAAATACTGATCTTAGCTATCTTTTTTACGATAGCCCCACAATATCTAATTGCACAACAAGAGATGAAAGACATGGAGAGACGTGCGAGAGAGGTTATCTCGCAACTGACGTTGGACGAGAAGATATCCCAGTTGATGAACCAGACACCAGGAGTCGAAAGACTTGGCATAGAGCCTTACGACTGGTGGAATGAAGCCTTGCACGGTGTAGGCCGTGACGGCCGAGCTACAGTATTTCCCCAACCCATCGGTCTTGGTGCGACATTCGACCCTGTCCTGATCCAGAAAATCGGAGACGCCATCGCCACCGAAGGTCGTGCGAAATACCAAGTAGCCCGAAAGAACAAGAATTATGCCCGCTACACCGGATTGTCGTTCTGGTCGCCCAACGTCAACATCTTCCGAGACCCCCGTTGGGGACGTGGCATGGAGACCTGGGGTGAGGATCCTTACCTGACCGGAACGATGGGGACCGCCTACGTGAGAGGCATGCAAGGTGACGACCCCGTATACCTGAAAGTGGCAGCTTGCGGCAAGCACTTCGCCGTGCACTCCGGTCCGGAGGGCACTCGCCACAGTGCGAACATCAACCCCACGAAGCACGACCTCTGGGAAACCTATCTGCCCGCTTTCCGGATGCTTGTGCAAGACGGTCATGTGGAGACCATCATGGGTGCCTACAACCGAGTATACGGTGAGAGTTGCTCCGGCAGCAAATTCCTGCTGACCGACATCCTGCGCAAGCAATGGGGATTCAAGGGACATATCGTCTCCGACTGTGGAGCCGTGACCGATATCTATCAAGGACACAAGATCGCCAAGACCGAGGCCGAGGCTTGCGCCATCGCCATCAAAGCCGGTCTCAACGTGGAATGCGGCAACACATTCAAGGCTATGAAGGAAGCCATCGACCAAGGGCTGCTTACAGAAGCTGAGCTCGACAAAGCCCTTCTCCCACTGATGATGACACGCTTGAAATTAGGCATTCTCGAACCCGACCCTAACTGCCCGTACAACCACATCGACGAGCAGGTGATCTGCTGTGAGGAGAATATCGCCCTCTCGAAGCAAGCCGCCGTGGAAAGCATGGTACTGCTGAAGAACAACGGCATCCTGCCCCTGAAGAAAGACATCCACACCCTCTTTGTCACTGGTGCCGGCGCTGCTGACGCGTTCTGGTTGATGGGCAATTATTTCGGTATCTCCAACCGCTATTGCACCTACCTGCAAGGCATTGTCTCCAAGGTGAGCAACGGCACTGCGGTGAACTACCGTCCCGGAGTATTGGAGAGCACTGCCACACGAAACTCCATCAACTGGGCAGTGGACGAAGCCGCGGACGCGGAAGTGACCATCGTTGTGATGGGTAATAACGGCAACTTGGAAGGAGAAGAAGGGGAAGCCATCGACTCTGACACCCGTGGCGACCGTGTCGGTCTGAAACTACCCGACAGCCAAATGAAATACCTGCGTGACATCCATGCAAAGAAAGGCCACGGCATCGTGGTCGTGCTCACAGGAGGCAGTCCGATTGACATGAGTGAGATCTCTGATATGGCCGACGCCGTGGTGATGGCATGGTATCCTGGGCAGGAAGGCGGTTATGCCCTCGGTGACCTTCTCTTCGGCGACACCAATTTCTCAGGCCGTCTCCCCATCACATTCCCCGAGGAAGCCAGCCTCCTCCCCGACTTCGAGGATTACTCCATGAAAGGCAGGACCTACAAATACATGACCGGCAATATTTTCTATCCCTTCGGCTATGGCCTCTCCTACGGGAAAGTGACCTACCGTGAAGCAAAGGTGACAAAGAAAAACAAGAAATATGTCGTGACAGTGACTCTCGACAATGCGACGGACTGGAATGTGACAGAAGTGGTCCAAGCATACGTCTCCGCCCCTGGAGCTGGCATCACCGCCCCTATCCAGCAGTTGGGTAGTTTCCGTCGAGTGTCCGTTCCTGCAAAAACGAGTCAGGAAATCAGTTTTGAGATAGCCCCCGAACAGATGATGACCGTGGATGAAGACGGCAACAGCCAGCTGGTCAAAGGAGAATACACCATCACCATTTCCGGAGCCGCACCCTGCCGACGCTCAGAAGAACTGGGAGTAAGTTCCACTTCTGTAAAAATGAAGATCTGAGCGGTATGCGTTCCCAGTCCCGTTATCTGTCTTTTCTCCTCCTCATAGGTGTTGTCATTTACTATTTCACCTATTGCACGCCTCTCTACAGCGATGACTGGAACTACACCAAGGTATTTCACATTCAGCGGCCAATCACGTCGCTGTGGGATGTCTTTGTCAGCCAATATTATCATTATCTCTACCAGAACGGCCGCACAGTACCCCACCTAATACTCCAGACCTTCGACGGTTTGCTGGGCAAGGGTGTATTCAACATCTTCAACGCACTGGCTTTCATTCTTCTGCTCATTCTTATCTCCAAGAGGCAAAAGAGGAGTGATATCGCACCTGTCAAAACCGCATGCATCGCTTTCACTCTACTCTTCTTCCTGATCAACGGTTTCAAAGAATCCTTCCTTTGGATGAGCGGCTCATGCAACTACCTCTGGGTGGCAGACCTGCTGCTCATCTTCGACCTTCTGATCCGACGTGACGGCTATCGCAGCAAGAGTTTACCCGGACTGTTTCTCTTCGGACTGATCTGTGGATGGACACACGAAGGCATCGTCATCGGCGTGAGTGCAGGATACTTCGTGTATTACCTCTTTCACAAGAGCCAACTAAACAAAGCAAGGATATCAGCACTCGCCGGTCTCTATTTAGGCACATTGTTAGTCATTGCCTCTCCCGGCAGTCTGAGAAGACTCCATATCTCGGGAAATCACCTGGATTATGCCAGTAACCATCTGGAAGCATTGTATTATATGGGTGACATGCGGGCATTACCCGTATTGCTCATCCTGCTGACCGTCCTCGTCATACTGAGACGCATCCAGCTCAAGGCCTTCATCATGGAGCACCTCATGGAACTTGTTGCTATAGCCACCACCTTCCTCATCATCCTCTACACGGCATGCACCGCCCACCGGTCACGTTTTGGTTTTGAGTTTTATGCCATCCTGCTCATCATCGACCTGTTATTGACACTCGACGTTGACACCGTGAAGAAAACGGCTTATGTCGCCGCAGCCGCAACGTTTCTCTACATCGGACTACTCATTCCGAAAATGCAGGAGAACAGAGAAGAGAGCGAGGGTCTCGTCACTCAATTAGAGAAGACCAACACCGGATTGGTGGTCAGTCGCTGGAACGAGACAGGGAAATGGGCAGACAACTATATACTCAAGCTGCGTGACAGCAACTTGAGAAACCTCTACATCCCCGAATATTATCAGCTCAACAATGTCGTCATTCTTCCTCAGAAATTCATCGAGGATCTTGAATATGCGCAGGTTTCAGACACCCTGTTCAAGACGACCCCACATCTGCCCTTCTACTTCAAAGCACACCATGGAAAAACACCAAGATATGCCAAGATAAAACTTCGAGCCGCCGATGCCGATGAAATACCTTGGACTGCAAGACCCATTGCAAAGCACATCGGAGCATACAGTCTCACCCACTTCTCCGCAATCTCAGATACCCTAAGCCATCGCGGAGAGCACTATGTCATCGTATGGAAGCAAAAGGCCAAAGGCATACCAGCAATCCACCATCTCGAAGACAGGATGCAGGAAATACATCTCATGGAATAAGACAAGACCCGCCTCTGTTAATCTTCCTAAAAATAGAGGTAGAAACAGGTAATTTCATTACTTTTGCACCACAATTCATACATACACAAAAACAGAGGTTAAATCAAAGACATGAAATACAGCATAGAGAAAGTGACAACGCTGATCGGAGCCCATCGTTTCGGGACAACCAACAGTGTAATCGAATGGCTCCTCACAGACAGCCGCTCACTCTGCTTCCCGGAGGAGACCCTATTCTTCGCCATTTCCACTGAACGTAACGACGGTAGCAGATATATCCACGAGCTCTATCTGCGCGGTGTGAGGAATTTTGTCGTACACGTTCTCCCCGACCAATACGAGGAAAACTATCCCGACGCCAATTTCCTGAAAGTGGCAGATACGAGGACAGCACTGCAACGTCTGGCAGAGCGCCATCGCGACACCTTCTCCATCCCAGTGGTAGGCATCACCGGCAGCAACGGGAAGACGGTGGTCAAAGAGTGGCTCTATCAATTGCTTTCCCCGACAATGGTCGTGACACGTTCACCCCGCAGTTTCAACTCACAAATCGGCGTTCCGCTTTCCGTATGGTTGCTCAACAAACGGACAGAGGTTGCACTATTCGAAGCAGGCATCAGTCAACCCGGCGAGATGAAAGCCTTGCAGTCGATTATCCAACCCACTCTGGGCGTGCTGACCAACATAGGGACAGCCCATCAAGAGAATTTCGCCTCACTGGAAGAGAAATGCGAGGAAAAGCTCAAGCTGATGAAGGAGACCCAAGCACTGGTCTATCACTGCGACGATGCTCAGATAGACCATATTGTCAGGTCATCCGGCTATCAAGGAGAGTTGCTGACCTGTTCGTTCAGAGATCCCCATGCCACGCTCTATGTGGAAAAGACAGAGAAGAGTGCGGACCACACACAAGTGGACTATATATATAAAGGTGAGCACCATTGTTACGAGTTGCCATTCATCGACGAAGCCTCGATACGCAACTCCGTGACCTGCGCAGCCGTGGGTCTCTATCTCGGGCTGTCACCCGAAGCCCTTGCCCGACAGATGCGACAGCTTGAACCCGTAGCCATGCGGTTGGAAGTGAAAGAAGGACAACACGGTTGCACACTGATCAACGACTCCTATAACTCTGACATCAACTCCCTCAGCATCGCTCTCGACTTCATGAGCCGCCGGCCCGACCATCAAGGCCGCCGGCGCACCTTAATCTTGAGCGACATCTACCAAAGCGGACTCACGCCCGATAATCTTTACAGTGAAGTCTCTGCTCTCGCTAAAAGCCGAGGAGTGGAGCGATTCATCGGTATCGGCAGTGAAATCTCTGCCCAGGCTGACAAAATCGACATCGCGGACAAAGCATTCTTCTCCGACTGCGACGAACTAATTTCGAGTGACCTATTCAAGACCATCCACGACGAGGTCATCCTGCTGAAAGGTTCACGCAAGTTTAATTTCGACAAGTTGACCGAACTGATGGTCAGGAAAGTACATGAGACTATCCTGGAGGTGAACCTCAATGCCGTGGTAGACAACCTGAACTACTACCGCACTTTCCTTAAACCCACCACAAAGATGGTGTGCATGATCAAGGCCGACGCCTATGGAGCCGGAGCGGTGGAGATAGCCAAGACACTGCAAGACCACAGGGTGGATTACCTGGCGGTAGCCGTGGCCGACGAGGGCGTCACCCTGAGGAAGAACGGCATCACAGGCAACATCATGGTCATGAACCCGGAAATGTCGTCATTCAAGACACTCTTCGACTATGATCTGGAGCCAGAGATCTATTGTTTCAGACTTCTCGACGCCTTCATCAACGAAGCCAGGAAAGAAGGCATCACCGACTATCCCATCCACGTGAAATTAGACACCGGGATGCACCGGCTCGGTTTTGACCCCATCAAGGACATCGATCCGCTGATCGACAAGCTAACTCATCAGAATTCAGTCCTTCCCCGTTCGGTGTTCTCCCACTTCGTCGGTTCCGACAGTGATGATTTCGATCATTTCTCTGAACAGCAGTTCAACAAATTCATCATAGCCAGCGATAAACTTCAACAAGCGTTCACGCATAAGATTCTACGGCACATCGACAACAGCGCCGGCATCGAGCATTTCCCTGAGCGTCAACTCGACATGTGCAGACTGGGACTCGGTCTGTATGGCGTAGACAGCCGCGACAACCGCATCATCCACAATGTCAGCACACTGAAAACCACTATCCTACAGATCCGCGAGGTACCCAAAGAAGAAACTGTGGGCTACAGCCGCAAAGGCATACTCTCAAGAGACAGCAGGATTGCCGCCATCCCCATCGGATATGCCGACGGCCTGAACCGCGGTCTGGGCCGAGGTCACTGCTACTGCCTTGTCAACGGCCAGAAAGCCCCCTATGTGGGCAACATCTGCATGGATGTAGCCATGATCGACGTCACCGACATCGATTGCGAGGAAGGCGACACCGTGGAAATCTTCGGCGATCACTTGCCCGTGACGGTTCTCTCAGATGCCATAGGCACGATCCCGTATGAAGTGCTTACCTCGGTGAGCAACCGTGTGAAACGGATCTATTTCCAAGGATAGTTCGGGAGGAAAGGGACTCCCCCCTATGGGGAGGCGTTGCAAAAAAGCAGGGACAAAAAAAGAGACGCCACGATGTGACGTCTCTTTTTTATGTGGTAACGAGGATTTAATCCTCCTCAGCCAGTTCAGCCTCATGCTGCTTGATGAGAGCCTGCTGGATATCGTTGGGCACCAGCTCATAGCTGGAGAACGTCGTTGTGAATGAAGCACGTCCACCGGTGAGAGAGCTCAGCGAAATGCTGTAGTTGGCCAGTTCCTTGAGAGGAATCTTCGCATTAAGCTTCTGGTAGCCAGCCTCACTGTCCATACCCATGATGATGGCACGACGACCCTGGAGGTCACCCATCACATCACCCATATAGTCAGCGGGTACAAGCACTTCCAAGTCATAGATAGGCTCAAGAATCTTTGGTCCAGCCTCCTTGAATGCCTTTGAGAATGCGTTGCGGGCTGCGAGCATGAAGGAAAGCTCATTTGAGTCCACGGGGTGCATCTTACCATCGTAGACGATCACGCGCACGTCACGAGCGTAGCTACCAGTCAGCGGTCCCTGTTCCATGCGCTCCATGACACCCTTGAGGATGGCCGGCATGAAACGGGTATCAATGGCACCACCCACGACGGAGTTGAGGAACACCAGTTTACCACCCCACTCGAGGTCGATTTCCTCACGGCTCTTGATATTCATCTTGAACTCCTGTCCGCCGAACTTATAAACGGTGGGATCAGGCATGCCTTCAGTGTAGGGCTCCACGATGAGATGAACCTCACCGAACTGACCTGCACCACCCGACTGTTTCTTATGACGATAGTCAGCACGACTGACCTTGGTAATTGTCTCACGATACGGAATCTTCGGTTCCTCGTAGTTGACGGCAATCTTCTCATTGTTCTCAAGACGCCACTTCAAGGTGCGGAGATGGAACTCACCCTGTCCATGGATAATCGTCTGCTTGAGCTCCTTACTCTGCTCCACTACCCATGTGGGATCTTCCTGACGCATCTTCAGCACAGCAGCCATGAGTTTCTCAGTATCGCTCTCATTGACAGCCTTGATGGCACGAGAATACTTGGAATTAGGATACTTGATGAAATCGAAGCGGATATCGGTATCCTTGGCATTCAGCGTGTTGCCAGTCTTCACATCCTTCAGTTTCACCGTACAGCCGATATCACCAGCCTTGAGTTCATCCACGGGGATACGGTTGGCACCGGCGCATGCGAAGATCTGCCCCAAACGTTCTTTGGAACCACGGTCAGCGTTGGTCAGGTCATCACCCTGGCGGACAGTACCGCTCATCACCTTGAAATAGCTCACCTCGCCGATATGAGGCTCCATACCCGTCTTGAAGAAGAAGAGGCTTTCGGGACCATTAGCATCGACGGCGATCTCATCACCGTTGGTATCAGCCACCTTCGGCATCTCGTCGGGGAAAGGAACGACATTGCCCAAGAACTCCATCAGTCGGCGCACACCCATGTCTTTGCTTGCGCAGACACAGAAGACAGGGAAGATAGAGCGTGTGATGAGTCCCTTGCGGATACCTTCGCGGATCTCGTCCTCGGAGAGAGTCTCCTCCTCGAAGAATTTCTCCATCAGACCCTCATCGTTCTCAGCGGCAGCCTCAACAAGAGCAGCATGGAGTTCCATGGCCTTGTCCATCTCACTCTCGGGAATATCCTCGATAGTGGGAGCTCCGCCCTCAGGCTTCCAAGAATATTTCTTCATCAGGAGCACGTCAATGACAGCATTGAAGCCGGCACCCGTAGCGATAGGATACTGCACCTCAACACACTTGCTGCCGAAGGTCTCACGCATATTGTTAATGACGGTATCGAAATCACAGTTGTCGCGGTCGAGTTGGTTGACCAGGAAGATTACAGGTTTGCCAATCTTGTCGGTCACGCGGAAACTGTTCATCGTGCCTACTTCGGGACCATATTGTCCATTAACCAGGATCACGGCCTGATCGCAGACATTGAGAGCGGTGATAGCACCACCCACGAAGTCTTCCGAGCCCGGGCAATCGATGAAATTGAGTTTCTTGTTGTTCCATTCTACATGAAACACTGTGGGGAACACAGAGTAACCATACTCCTGCTCTACAGGGAAATAATCGCTGACGGTGTTCTTGGCCTCAACGGTTCCACGACGTTTGATGATACCAGCTTCGAAAAGCATGGCTTCGGCAAGAGTAGTCTTGCCGCTACCCGCACTGCCAATGAGCGCGATGTTCTTGATTTCGTTTGTCTGATAGACTCTCATAAAAATGTTATAGATTTAAAGTGAAAATTGTCTTTTGGAAATTTGGGCACTAAAGTAATCATTTTCTGACAAACAGCCAAATATTTGTCTTAAAATCGATATTCATTTTGGCATTTTAGACACATATTCGTACCTTTGCATGGATGCAAGGGCTGTATATTCATATTCCGTTTTGTCAGAGGAGATGCATTTACTGTGGGTTTTATTCCACAACGATGTTATCTCTGAGGCAGCGTTATGTGGAAGCATTGTGCGAGGAGATGCGGTTGAGAAGGGGAGGTCGGATCCAGACCATCTACTTGGGCGGCGGCACTCCGTCGCAATTATCTCCGGAAATGCTATCCCTGCTTTTTGCTGCGATCGACGACTCTTACGAGGTAGACTGGAGACAGGCAGAGATCACCATGGAATGTAATCCAGACGATATCACGCCAAGTTATGCCGACATGCTGGGCAGCCTTCCTGTCAACCGGGTAAGCATGGGGGTACAGAGCTTTTCAGACCAGAGGCTTCGGTTCCTCCACCGCCGGCACAATGTCACGCAAGCCCGAGAAGCCGTCAGCCTCCTCCGCAGGGCAGGATTCTCTAACATCAGCATCGACCTGATGTTCGGTTTCCCCTCGGAGACCATGAGAGAATGGGAAGAGGACATAGGGGCAGCGCTGTCACTCGATGTGGAGCATCTGTCAGCCTACAGTCTCATGGTAGAGGAGGGCACCCTACTCCATCAGATGGTTGAAAGCCATCAGGTGGAAGAAATCGATGAGGAAACCTACATCCTGATGTATGAGACACTTGTCGGTCGATTGTCAAAAGCCGGATACGAGCATTACGAAATCAGCAACTTCGCCCGCCCGGGATACCGCTCACGCCACAACAGCAGTTACTGGAACAATACACCTTATATAGGCATAGGAGCTGCGGCCCACTCCTACGACGGAACAAGCCGTCAGAGCAACATCGACGACGTGAGCGCATACATCACCTCGATAGCCCATGGCAATATCCCCATGGAACGAGAGATTCTTAGTACGACAGACCATTACAACGACATGATCACCACGGCACTTCGCACGTCGGAAGGGATAGACCTCAGTGAAGTATCGTCAAGGTTTGGCCCATCCTATCTGGACTATTTATTGGAGAATGCCAGAGTAGCCATAAGAAAAAGACAACTCATCATGGAGCAAGAGCACCTGCATCTGACCCTGTCGGGTATCGCTGTGAGCGACATGGTGGCCAGTGACCTGATCATGCTCGAATCCTAAAACCACCACATCCTATCATCATGGACAATCGAGAGCAACAATTTGAAAAAGCGTGGCAGATGCACAAGCACCGTCTGCTTATGGAAGACAAGGAATACCAGGATGCCGTCAACACCTATCAGATGAAAAGCGGAGCAGACTGGCTTCTTTTCGGCATTCCCGTGGTAGCAGGCATCGTCAGTGTGGAATACATTCCGATATCTCATGAGATCCTCCGCTGGGGAGCCAGTATTCTGATCACCGTGGCTGTGTTTGTCGCTTGCGTCTATGTGAAATCACTCTCCAATCCCCACAGGGCAATCAGCGATATCGAAGAAGACGTGAAACGACGGGCTTACCAAAGTTATTTGGAGACAGGAAAACTCCCCAATGCCCAGAAATGAATTTACTGGCGACAATTATGTCATGAGGGTTTATGAATCGCGTCAAAGTGTGTTTTTTGACACATCTTGCTAAATTATTTCCCTAAAATAATTGCCAATCCAAAAAATATGACTAATTTTGGGCGCAATTCACTTTTAAACCTTAAACCTTATGTCAGCACTCGTTTCGGTCATTCCAATTGTATTGCTCATTGTATTGATGATGGGCTTCAAAGTCTCAGGTTATAAGAGCGCCATAGTGACTCTTATCGTAACCATCCTCCTGGCGTTGTTCGCCGCTCCGTATTTGGGCATCATCCCGGAGAAGTTTGCCGATGTCTCTATCTATGGCATCACCCTCTGGTCGGTGATTGAGGGATTCCTCAAAGCCTGCTTCCCCATCATCCTTATCATCATTTGCGCCATCTTCAGCTATAATATACTCTGCGAGACGAAGGAGATAGAGACCATCAAGACGCAATTTATCCAGATGACATCAGACAAAGGCCTACTCGTACTCCTCCTGACCTGGGGTCTCGGCGGAGTACTCGAGGGTATGGCCGGCTTCGGCACAGCAGTGGCTATCCCGGCCGCCATCCTTATCGGATTGGGATTCAAGCCAATGTTTTCCGCTGTGATCTGCTTGATTGCCAACACGGTGGCCGTAGGATTCGGTGCTGTGGGACTTCCCGCCACCACTCTGGCCAACCAGGTTGCCGCCGAGGGCGTAGCCTCTCCGGAGATGCTCTGCGAGGTTGCCACCTTCATCATCATCCAGTTGGCCCTGATGTTCTACATCACACCGTTCCTCATCTTGATGATGACCGACCGCACTAAAATCATGAAGAACATCTCACTGGCCCTGTTTGTGGGAACATTCTCCATCATTGTGCAGTTCTGCTGCGCCCATTTCATCGGCCCGGAGACACCCGCCATCCTGGGCAGCGTGGCCGCCATCATCGCCATGCTAATCTACAACAAGCTCTTCATCCACGACGAGAATCCATCCGACGAAGTGAAAGTGGAGAAAAAGACATTCGGTCTCTCCAAGACCCTAAAGGCATGGAGTGTCTATGGTCTTATCATCCTCTTCATCCTTCTCTCCAGCAAGATCGTTCCATCCGTCAACACCTTGCTCAACAATACCTTGGTAACTCAGTTTGAAATGCCAGTCGTTGGCAATACGTTCAAATTTGGCTGGCTCTCCAACGCCGGTCTGATGATTTTCCTGGGTGCCACCATCGGCGGTCTGATACAAGGCTTGAGTTTCGGCAAGTTGATGAAGATTCTCGGTAAGACGACGATCAACCTTCAGAAGACCGTCATCACCATCTGCTGTCTGGTGGCGATGGCCATGCTGATGAACAACACCGGCATGACAAATGATATCGCCAAAGGACTCGTTGCCCTGACTGGTGCAGCATTCCCGTTCTTCGCTCCGCTCATCGGTTCGATTGGCACTTTTGTCACTGGTAGTGCCACCAATGCGAACATCCTCTTCGGTAAACTGCAAGCCACTGCTGCAGGCGACCTTGGTCTTGTCAATCAAAGTACGTTCTTCGGTGTGCCTGGCAATGAGACCAACTGGTTGGCAGCCGCCAACTGTGCCGGATCGGAAGGTGGAAAGCTATTGTCGCCACAGAGTATCGCCATCGCTACCGCTGCCTGCGACATGGAAGGCCAGGATGGCGACATCATGCGCAAGACCATGCCATTCGCCATCTTCTGGATCCTCATGAACGGCCTTATGGTCTTCCTCGGACTCCACGTCTTCTAAACATTCAGTCTCCATCCATACCCAATGAAAGAGGGTGGACTTTTCGCAAGTCCACCCTCTTTCATTGGGTATGATGCTATTCTCGCGGACAGGAACTTATGCTTCCTTTCAAACAGAAGCCACAACTACTCCCACTCGATTGTTGATGGCGGTTTGGAAGAGATGTCATAGCAGACGCGGTTGACACCTTTCACTTTATTAATAATCTCATTGGAAACTTTGGCCATGAAATCGTAGGGAAGATGAGCCCAGTCGGCTGTCATGGCATCGGTGCTGGTCACGGCACGCAAAGCCACGGGGTGCTCATAAGTGCGTTCATCGCCCATAACCCCCACGCTGCGCACGGTGGACAACAGCACAGCTCCAGCCTGCCAGATCTTGTCGTAAAGCACCTCTCCATCATCGCAAACATATTGCAGCATCGACTCGATGTAGATATCGTCGGCATCCTGGAGGATACGCACCTTCTCTGGCGTGATGTCACCAAGGATACGGACAGCCAGTCCTGGTCCGGGGAAAGGATGGCGCTTGATGAGCCGCTCGGGCATACCAAGCTGATAGCCCACACGGCGCACCTCGTCTTTGAACAGCCATTTCAGCGGCTCACACAACTGGAGATGCATTTCCTTGGGCAGACCGCCGACGTTGTGATGACTCTTGATGACCATGCCTGTGATGCTCAGGCTCTCGATGCGGTCGGGGTAGATGGTGCCTTGGGCAAGCCATTTGGCATCCGTGATTTTCTTGGCCTCCGCATTGAACACCTCGACGAAATCGCGACCGATGATCTTGCGTTTCTGCTCTGGATCGACGACACCTTTCAGATCGGCGAAGAACTTCTCGCTGGCATCGACACCGATGACATGAAGTCCTAATCCCTGATAGGCATCCATCACCTTCTGGAACTCATTTTTCCTCAACATGCCATGATCGACGAAGATACACGTCAGGTTATCGCCAATAGCCTTGTTGAGCAATGTCGCACAAACTGAGGAATCGACTCCTCCACTGAGTCCGAGGATGACACGGTCGTTACCCAACTGCAGCTTGAGTTCTGCGACGGTAGTCTCGACGAAGGAAGCAGGGCTCCACTCCTGCCGGCTACCACAGATATCAACCACGAAGTTGCGGAGAAGTTGAGAACCTTGCGATGTGTGATACACTTCTGGATGGAACTGCACAGCCCAGAGAGGGGCTGCATCACTGGCATAAGCCGCATATTTCACGTCGGCCGTGGAAGCGATGACATGGCAGTCGGATGGAATGGCCGTGATGGTGTCGCCATGGCTCATCCACACCTGAGAATTGGTCTGGAAACCCTTGAACAAGGGATTCTCGGCATCAAACTGCATAAGATTGGCACGTCCGTACTCACGTGTGTTGGTCTTCTCCACTTTCCCACCATTGGAATGTGAGATGAACTGTGCTCCATAGCAAATGCCCAAAACGGGGATACGGCCAACGAACTGACTGAGATCCACACGGAATGCCTGAGGGTCGTGCACCGAATAGGGAGATCCGCTGAGGATCACGCCGATGACCGATGGATCATCTTTCGGGAACTTGTTGTAGGGCAGAATCTCGCAGAACGTGTCCAACTCACGGACCCGACGTCCGATCAACTGTGTCGTCTGTGAGCCAAAGTCTAGGATGATGATTTTCTGTTGCATTCTTTATATTTTGTTTTATGTTATGGATTTTAATTGGTGAGAGACTCCTCAGCGTGATGTCTTTACTATGTCACAGGGATTTAAGGAACTCCTCAGCCTCGTGCAATGTATCTGTTTTGCCGACATCGAGGAGGCGAAGGTCCTGTCTCACAACACCCCGGATGCTGCATTTGTCGCATACGGCCAGGTAGAAGTCGATGATGCTGAAACGGCTTGGCCAGTCGCTCATCGCAGCAACGAGTTCGGGGGATATGACATGGATACCCGAGAAGGCATAAGGCCTATAATCGTTGGGATTGAAATCAGGATATGGACTGCGCACCTCACCCGTTTTGATATTGGTCCAGCCGACGAGCCTCATCTCATCGTCGAAGAGCAGGTAGCGGCTCGTGGAGCGCTCACTGACAAGCAGGGTCGCCTGACCAGTCATTGCCTGCTGGTAGAAATCGGCCAAATCCACATTGCTGAGGATATCCACGTTGTGGATGAGGATGTTGCTGTCGGATGAGAAAAGGGGAAACGCCTTACGTATGCCTCCACCAGTCTCAAGCAATGCATCCGACTCGTCGGAAACCAGCACCTGCAATCCATCGACAGGATTGTCGTTCAGATAGCTGATAATCTGTTGCGGGAAATGATGCACATTGACGACCGCCCTTTCAAAACCCGCCTCCTTGATACGTTGCAAGACATGGGCAAGAAGTGGTTTGCCGCCCACGCAGACCAACGCCTTGGGCATGGTGTCGGTAAGAGGTCGAAGGCGAGTACCCAGGCCCGCTGCGAATATCATAGCTTGTCTCATCGTCGTCATTACTTATAAACCCACTTGTGGTGCGAGCATCACCTGAGAGATATTCTGCTCACGGTGGACTACACGCACCTCGATATTGAATTTCTTATGGATATGCTCTGCGAGATGCTGGGCGGAATAGACGCTGCGATGCTGTCCGCCCGTGCATCCGAAAGAGAACATCAGACTCGTAAACCCCCGCTGAATATAGCGAGCCACATGAGCATCGGCCAGGGCATAGACATGATCGAGGAAAGTCAGTATCTCGCCATCATCCTCCAAGAAACGGATCACCGGTTCGTCAAGACCAGTCAATTTCTTGTATGGCTCATAACGGCCTGGATTGTGAGTGCTCCTGCAATCGAAAACGTAGCCTCCACCATTTCCCGATTCATCCTCTGGGATGCCCTTTCGGTAAGAGAAACTGAAGACACGTACGACAAGCGGTCCCTTGCCGTCGTATTTAGAGAAGGTAGCCGGGCCATCGTTCTGATGCGCCTTATAGACATTGAAATCCGCCACCCGATAGCCATCGGCTCTCTCTTTTGGAACAGAGTCAACCTCGGCAAACTGCGGCAAACCGGTGAGCCGGTCGAGCACATCGATCAGGTAAGGATAGTGATAATCCTCGGAGTCGAGGAGTTGCCGTAGATTAGAAATAGCAGGAGGTATAGAATCGATGAAATGCTGCTTCCGTTCGAAATACCCTCTGAATCCATAAGCCCCCAGTACCTGAAGCGTACGGAAGAGCACAAAAAGTGCCATCCGTCGTATGAAATGCCGCTTGGTTGGCACCTCGATATAATTCTTGAGCGAATAGTAATACTCATAGATGAGCCTGCGACGCAGCTTATCGGGATAACGAGCTGAAGCCTGCCATAGAAACGAGGCCAAATCATAATAGAACGGCCCCTTGCGCCCACCCTGGAAGTCGATGAATGCGGGCTTACCTTCGGCGTCAAGCATCACATTACGTGCCTGGAAGTCTCGGTACATGAAACAGTCGGTGGTCTCAGCCACAAGATCTTTTGCCATCAACCTGAAATTAGCCTCCAGTTTGAGTTCATGGAAATCCAAATCGGTGGGTTTCAGAAAGCAATATTTGAAGTAATTGAGGTCGAACAGCACATTTTCCTCATTAAACTCAGGTTGAGGATAACAATTCGACCAATCCAAGCCACGAGCTCCCCGAATCTGGAAATTGGGCAGTTGCCGGATGGTATTGATCAGCAGTTGCTGTTCATGCAGGTTATACCGTCCACCGGCTTCACGCCCCCCCTTCAAAGCATCGAAGAGAGACACTGTGCCCAAGTCCTCCTGCAAATAGCGCATCAGGTCGTTGCTCACCGCATAGATCTCAGGGACGGGGAGCTGCCTCTTGCGGAAATGCCTTGAAAGATACACAAAGGCATTGTTCTCGTCGCGGCTTGTGCCGATGACTCCGACGAGGGTGGTGTTATCTGGAGACAAAAAACGGAAATATTGCCGGTTGCTGCCCGCTCCGGCCATGGGCGTCACGGAAGAAGGGTCGTGCCCCGTATATTGCCGATAAAGTTGAAGCAATTGCTGCATGATGATAGGCGGTGTGGTTTATCTATCCTCGATATCCTCCTCTTCCTCGGAGTTTGTCTGCATTCTGTGTTTTTCCTCCCATTCACGACGCCGTTTGTTGTCATATTGCAACAAAAGGGAGTCGGCCAGCAAGAGCAGCATCAGAATCCCTAACGACATCCACCAAGATCTTGTCAGATAGAGCAATGAAGCCGACAAAAAAATCAAGAAGATGATATGCAGAACGGTCTTTTTATTCATGACAGGAAATCGAAGAATTATTAATCGGGTGTAAAGTTACGAAAAAGTGGGCGATAAGTCAAAGATATCTTTCTTTTTTTACCGATTCACAAAAAAAATGCCGAATATTTTGAATTTTACCTTACTTTTGCTATTTTTGCATCTCATGGAGCGCCTAAGGGTTCTCTAATTCTAACCTACCCAAAAAGACACAAACTTGCAAAAGAGCAAATATCTGGTGGCCAACGACCGCGATGCCTTATGGGGCCTTACCGTGAGCACCGTGGGTATGGATGAAGTGGAAATTGGAGGCGAGTATCCAACCAAAGGCCATGCCGACGGCTATTACTTCGACATGGACCGCGGCAGGAGGCTCAACGAATATCAAATGCTCTACCTGGTAAACGGTGAAGGATTTTTCCACTCCACCCATGTCGAGGAGACCAAGATCAAGGCCGGCGACATGTTTCTGCTGTTCCCTGGCGAATGGCACACATACGGACCGAAGAAAAGCTCCAAATGGAAAAGTTACTGGATCGGATTCAAGGGCAAGAACATGGATGACCGCGTGAAAGCCAATTTCCTGTCCCCCGACAAGCCCATTTATCACCTTGGCTATTCGGCCGGGATTATCGAGCTCTACGACGCAGCCCTCCGCACTGCCTTCGAAGAGCCACCCTACTCCCAGCAGATCATGGCCGGCATCGTCAACCATCTCATCGGTATGATGTACTCGCTGGAGCGCAATATTGAACTCAGCAAGAACCTGACTCACGTCGATATGATCAACAAAGCCCGATTGCGCATCCGTGAGGAACTGGAGAGTGAGCTGACCATCCAGAAACTGGCAGAGAACCTCGGTGTGAGCTACTCTAATTTCCGAAAACTCTTCAAGCAGTACACGGGGCTCTCTCCTGCCCTATATCAACAAGACCTGAGGCTCCAACGGGCTAAGGAACTGCTCTCGACCACCAAACTAAGCATCAAGGAGATCGCCTACCGCCTGAATTTCGAGTCGCCCGACTATTTCTCCTCTAAATTCCGCATGAAGACCGGTGTCAAGCCCAGTGATTTCAGGGAGCAGAACTCCTAAAAGGGTTATGGGTGAAGGCTTCGGACAAAATCCTTGGTTGTAATGTCAAATAACGATGGGAAAGGAAGCCTTTTTTCCTTAATTTTGCAGCAAACAAAACCTAAAACCAACAATCATGAAAAGTATACTTGAAGGACGTCCAGACCTCAAAAAAGAAGTAGAGAAAATCGCAGAAGTGGCCGGTTACCTGTGGCAGAACGGCTGGGCCGAGCGCAATGGCGGCAACATCACGGTGAACATCACGAAATTCATCGATGACGAGGTGCGCCAGATGCCAGCCATCAGCGAAGTGAAGCCAATCGGCACCACCCTGCCCTACTTGAAAGGAGCATATTTCTACTGCAAAGGCACAGGCAAACGCATGCGTGACCTCGCACGATGGCCGATGTGCAACGGCAGTGTCATCCGCATCCTCGACGACTGTGCCAGCTATGAGATTATCGCCGACAACCCCGTGCAGCCGACGAGTGAGCTTCCTTCTCACCTGAGCGTGCACAATCACCTGATCGAGAAAGGCTCAGCCTATAATGCGACGGTACACACCCACCCCATTGAGCTGGTAGCCATGAGTCATAAGAAAGAATTTCTGGAGAAAGACGTATTGACCAACATTCTCTGGAGCATGATACCCGAGACCAAGGCTTTCTGCCCATTAGGACTTGGCATCATCCCCTACACCCTGCCTGGCAGCGTGGAACTGGCAGAAGCCACTTTGAGGGAACTCGACGACTACGACGTGGTGCTCTGGGAGAAACATGGTGTCTTCGCCCAAGGTCTTGACGTAATGGATGCCTTTGACCAAATCGACGTGCTCAGCAAGAGTGCCAAAATCTATGTCAATGCCCGCTCGATGGGCTTCATTCCCGAAGGCATGACCCAAGAACAGATGAAAGAGATGTCGGTGGCCTTCAACCTGCCGAAATAAGCATTTCCATACTAACAAAAACGATCCGATGTCTTGCGGCATCGGATCGTTTTGTTATAGAGAACCAGGATCAATAATCTTCTCCGTATCTCTCCTTGGCAATGCTGTCGAGCGAGCGTCCCCTGGTGTTGGGACAGCCGATGAAACCCACGACCAATGAGATGAGCAGCAATGCGATCATACAATATGCAGCGACGGTGAAGCCCTCGCCATTCTCGCCATAGATATAGGTGAAAATGAGTCCCCACACAGCCGACAGGCCACGGACAATGAAGAACATCAGTCCCTGTGCACCGGCACGGAACTTAGCCGGGAAAAGTTCCGATCCCCACAGCGCATAGAAGATCTGGGGAGAAGAACCACCTTGAATGCCCCACAGGATGGCAAACAGCCACAAACCAGCTATTCCGTTGGCACCAACAGTGATGATGATGACCCATGCGCTGATGGCCACCAACAGGCCGAAGACATAAATCAGTTTGTGACTCGTCTTATCGATCAGTTTCGACACGATGAAGGTCACGCCCACGATGATGGCCCATTGGATGCAGTTCATCCAGTTGGCCTGCTCATTGCTCACGCCACCCGCCGTCTCATAGATATGGGGCTGGAAGAATCCCATGACGGAAGCCACCAGGTTCCAAGTGAGATAGATGGTAGCCAGGAAGCACACCGTGCGGACAGCCACTTTGTTGGAGAAGAGCACTCCAAAAGCATGTAGCAAACCCGTGTCCTCGCCTTTGGCCTTGGCAGCCTCCTTGGCCGCTTTCCACTCACTGCTCTCATCCAACTTGCGCTGCAAGTTCCATGCGATGAACGCCACGATGAAGAGAGAGAAGAACACGATGCGTGAGCTGAATACATTGACCGCCTCAGTAGAGAGAGAAGAACCGCCAACAGCATGCGCAATTCCCTCAACCCATCCAAACAGATAGCCACCAGGAGCGAACAGCATGCCCAGCAGCAAGATCATCATCGGGCCGAAACCCCAAGACATCTGTGAAATGCAGATATTGCGCCCTCGGTTGTTGATCTCCGAACTCTCAGAGATATACGTCCATGACGCCGGCACGCCTATACCCACAGAGATGCCTGTGATCAGGAATCCACACAGCAGCATAGGAAAATTGACACTGCAAATGACAAAAGCCACGCCCAGCATATACACCAACAGATTGTAGGTGTAGATGAACTTACGTCCATATTTGTCGGCAAGGAATCCACCGATGATCGCTCCGATGGCTGCACCAAGGCAGTTGGCACTGATGAAATTGAGCCAACCCAGGTGCACCTCCGACAGACCAAGGTAATTCTGCCACAATGTCAGTCCGCTGGCACCAGCCACGATGGCACCGGCATCCAGATAATTGGTGAGAGACACGGCTAACGTGCTCTTCAAACTGCCACTTTTGTTTGCCATAAGCCAAGAACTTTACCGCTTGGAAGTGACATCACGCTCATACTGCTGTATGGCAGCGATATACTCCTCGCCGACAGGCACATTATTCTTGAGATTGAAATAGTCAAACACGGCACCGAACGGCATGCTCTTAGCTTCCTCCATGAGTGCGAGACGCTCGAAGAGCTGACCATTATCCTCATATTCACGCAATTTCTCTTTCGGTTCGAGAATAGCCTGGAGGATGCATTTCTGGGTGGCACGTGTACCGATGATGTACGCACCGATACGGTTGATGGAGGCATCGAAATAGTCGAGACCGACGTGAGCGCGGTCAAGAGCGTCGCAGCGCACCAACTCCTTGAAAAGGTCAAGAGTCTGGTCGTTCATAATGGTCACGTGGTCGGAATCCCAGCGCACCGGACGGCTGACATGCAGCATCAGTTCGGGCACATACATGAGCAATGTCGAAATGAAGTCAGACACATTCTCAGTCTGCTCATAATGGCCAGTATCGAGGGTATACATCAGTTTGCGTGTGGCGCAGAAAGCAGTATAGAAATCGTGTGAGCCGACAGTATAGCTCTCGAGTCCGATGCCGAACAGTTTGGCCTCGAAACAGTTTTTCACGTTATCGAGTTTCTCCTCCATGATCTCATCAAGAGAAGCTGTCAGGATCTCACGGTATTTCTTCCGATACATGGTCAGGTCCTTGGAACCATCATGCACCCAGATATTCATGATACAAGGATCATTCTGAGCCTTACCCATCGCATCGGCAATGCGACGGCAGCGCTTGGTGTGCTCAATCCAGAACTCACGGATGCTCTTGTCGGGATTGGAAAGCGTGAGATTTCCACTCAAAGGATGAGAGAAAGAAGTGGAGTTGAAATCGAGTTTCATATTGTTCTCTTTGGCCCACTGGATCCAGCTCTCGAAATGCTTCAGCTCCACCTCATTGCGGTCGACAAACTTACCACCGAAATCACCATAAATCTCATGGAGGTTGAGGCGGTGATTGCCGGCGAGCAAAGACTTCACGAACTCGATGTCGCTACGCACCTCGTCAATATTACGTGCACGTCCTGGATAGTTGCCGGTCGTCTGGATTCCTCCAGAAAGGGCATCATTGCGCTCGAATCCCACGACATCGTCGGTCTGCCAGCAATGTAATGAAATCTGTTGTTTCTCAAGGGCTTCGATGGCCTTGTCGGTGTCGACGCCAATAGCAGCATAGCGGTCTTTTGCTACGGCATAGGCTTTTTCAATTAGTTCTGCTTTCATTTGATTTGTTTTTATAAAGTTAAAATGATTATGTTTTCATTGCAAGGGAATCAGCCGGCTGTCACTTCGAGATAGCGCTGGTAAGCCTTTTCCCACAATTCGGTATCCTGAGGAGAGAAGCGCTTCATCGACACGCTGTCGGCAATGATCCGCCGCATTTCCCACACATCGCCTACCACGCCACAAGCTTTAGCCTGGAGCATGATATTGCCGATAGCCGTACACTCCTGAGGACCGGCAAGCACATCCACCCCTGTGGCATTGGCCGTAAACTGATCGAGATATTCATTCAGCGAACCGCCACCGATCACATGGAGCGTGCTGATCTCGAAATCAGCAAATTCCTTCAACCATGAGAACACTTGACGATATCGAAGAGCCAGGCTATCAAAGATGCACCTGCAAACCTCAGCATATCCACTGGGCACATGCTGTCCTGTCTGCTCACAATAGTCGCAGATGGCCTTGACCATCGATGGAGGATTGGCAAACATCTGATCGTCGGGATTAATGACGCACTGGAACGGTTTGACCTTCATGGCCTCAGCCTGGAGTTCAGCATGTGATTTGGGGGCATCCGTCCACTCCTTGCGGCATCGCTCGTAAAGCCACATGCCACAAATATTCTTGAGGAATCTCGTCGTTCCTTCGATTCCCCCCTCATTGGTGAAGTTATAATCATAACTCTGCTTACTGATGATCGCCTCACGAGTCTCAATGCCCATCAGGCTCCATGTACCACTGCTGAGGTAAGCGAAATGCTCATCACGGGCAGGGACCGCTGCTACAGCGCTGGCCGTGTCATGGCCAGCCACAGCGACCACAGGAACTGCACCCAGTCCTACCATTGACTGCACTTCATCGGTCAGGCAGCCAATGACAGTGGAGGGATTGACCATCTTGCCGAACATCTCCCGCGATACACCCACACTGGCCAAAAGTTCAGGATCGAGGTCTTTGGTGCGCGGATCAAGGAGTTGGGAGGTAGAGGCAATGGTATACTCACAAACTTTCTTGCCAGTAAGCATATAGCTCAAGCAATCAGGCACGAACAAGATGCTTTCGGCTTGTGCCAAGGCTGCATCATGGTTGCTCCGCATGGCATACAGCTGGAAGAGCGAGTTGAAATTCATAAACTGGATGCCAGTGATATCATAGACTTTCTTCTTGTCCATGCACTCCTCGAAATATTTTTCCATCATGCCAAAGGTGTGAGGGTCACGATAGGATATGGGATTGCGCAAAAGGGCCTTATCCTCGGCGATCAACACGAAATCGACCCCCCAGGTGTCAATACCGATCGACTGAATGGGAATCTGCCGTTGTGCAACGAGTTTTAGTCCTTTGATCACCTCATGATACAAGGCATAGATGTCCCAATAGAAATGACCTCCCGTCTGAATCAGGTTATTGTCAAAACGAGTGAGTTCTTCAAGGGATATCTTGCCATTTTCAAGAACGCCAACAATCGTACGACCACTGGTAGCACCAAGGTCAACTGCGAAGAAATGATATTGATTTTCCATAATACGAGAGATTTTCTGCAAATTTAGCCAACATCGGTCTTTCCCGGCATGGTTTTTTGATTTTCCATCCCAAAGTTTTGCGAACAAAAAAAATCGGATGTCTCACGACAACCGATTTTCAAAAAACAAACTACTTAAAAACTAATCTACTAAAACAAATCAAAAAAATATCTTTGTATTTACATTTCTATTTCGTGTTGCAAAAGTAATCACTTTTTGCATTATAGCAAAATAAAAATCGAAAAAATTTCACAAAAAATGCATATTTTTATAAAACAATGGGGGTGAGAGCATACCCTCACCCCTATTTTGTCAAGTCTATATTGCATTTTACATCATGCCACCCATACCTGGAGCGCCACCCATCGGCATAGCAGGCTTCTCTTCGGGCTTGTCGACAATCAGACACTCAGTGGTGAGGAACATGCCGGCGATAGATGCGGCATTCTCAAGAGCGACGCGTGCCACTTTGGCCGGGTCGATCACACCACACTTGCGCAGGTCCTCATAGACATCAGCATGAGCGTTGTAACCGAAGTCACCCTCGCCCTCACGCACTTTCTGCACGACGACAGCACCCTCGCCACCAGCATTGATGACAATCTGACGCAAAGGCTCCTCGATGGCCCGTGCCACGATATTGATACCAGTCTGCTCATCAGCGTTATCACCCTGAAGTCCGGTCAATGCATCCAAAGCACGGATATAAGTTGTTCCACCGCCAGCGATCACGCCTTCCTCGATGGCAGCGCGTGTGGCACACAGGGCATCGTCCACGCGGTCTTTCTTCTCTTTCATTTCCACCTCGCTGTTGGCACCGACATAAAGCACTGCCACACCGCCAGAGAGTTTGGCAAGGCGCTCCTGCAATTTCTCCTTGTCGTAAGAGCTTGTGGTATTGGAGATCTCATTTTTGATAGCAGCCACACGGTCGGCGATGGCCTCTTTGGAACCAGCACCATCAACGATGGTCGTATTATCCTTGGAAATCGTCACTTTCTCACAAGTGCCCAGCATGTCGATAGTGGCCTGCTCCAGTTTGAGACCCTTCTCCTCGCTGATGACAACACCACCAGTCAGTACGGCGATATCCTCAAGCATAGCCTTGCGGCGGTCGCCGAAGCCTGGAGCCTTGACAGCACAAATCTTCAGACCAGAACGGAGACGGTTGACCACCAGAGTGGTGAGTGCCTCAGAATCCACATCCTCGGCGATAACAAGCAATGGACGTCCGCTCTCGGCAGCAGGCTGCAGGATAGGAAGGAACTCCTTGATATTGCTGATTTTCTTGTCGTAGATGAGAATATAAGGATTATCGAAGACACACTCCAACTTGTCGGGATCAGTCACGAAATAGCCACTGAGATAGCCACGGTCGAACTGCATACCCTCGACCACTTCGATGTGTGTGTCGCGGCTCTTGCTCTCCTCGATGGAGATCACGCCATCCTTCGACACCTTGCGCATGGCATCAGCCAGCAACTTGCCAATCTCCTTATCGTTGTTGGCAGACACGGTGGCCACCTGCTCGATCTTATCGTAATTGTCATCGACCTTCTCTGCACGGCCGGCGATATAATCCACCACCGCCTTCACAGCCTTGTCGATACCACGCTTGAGATCCATAGGATTGGCACCAGCAGTCACATTCTTCAAGCCCTCGGTGATGATAGCCTGAGCCAACAGTGTGGCTGTAGTCGTACCGTCGCCAGCGTCATCACCAGTCTTTGAGGCAACACTCTTCACCAGCTGTGCTCCAGTGTTCTCAAACGGATCCTCCAATTCTATTTCCTTAGCTACGGTGACACCATCCTTCGTGATCTGTGGTGCACCGAACTTCTTCTCAATCACTACATTGCGACCTTTAGGGCCAAGTGTCACTTTAACAGCGTTTGCCAACTGGTCAACACCCTGACGGAGGAGGTCACGAGCCTCGATATTGAATTTAATCTCTTTTGCCATGATTGTAACAATTTAAATAATTATCCGATAATAGCGAGCACATCACTCTGACGCATGATCAAGTATTTCTCGCCTTCAAATTCCACTTCTGTTCCGGCATACTTACCATAGAGCACCACATCGCCCTCTTTCAGTACCATTTCCTCGTCTTTCGTGCCTTTACCGGCTGCGATGACCTTACCTTGAAGCGGTTTCTCTTTTGCGGTGTCGGGAATGATAATGCCACCGACTTTCTCCTCAGCAGGTGCGGGAAGAACCAGCACTCTGTCAGCTAATGGTTTGATGTTCATATCTTATGATTTTAAATGGTTATAAATATTCCGCAATGGTTATAGCTAAAATCGTGCCAAACTAACTTTTCCCGGAACAATTAGGATGACATCATGTCAAAAATGGCACTGACATGACACATGCAAGAAAAGAATTCATTGTTGCATGCTCTTGTTTTCACCATATTTATAATAATACCAATAGGTATTATGGTAAACCCTTCGCAATTGGTTGGCGACATGGTCATCCCCACCCTTTTTCTCCATGTCGAGAAAGCCATAGAAATCTGCCTCTATGGTTTTATCCTGTCCTTGCGGAACAGGTTTCCCAGAATAGTAATGGTAGAGCAACAACGCCTCTGCGAAATGCTTGGGCATCACAGAGTCGGGGTATGCGTCGCCAACAAAACGGGCAAATGCATCCAACTGCCTTTTAATAAGAAATCCCATCAAGCGATAGTCTGCTCTTGCCTTTGGTGATCTGGCGAAGGCGGTGATGATGCTGTCGGAGAAGAGAATGGTCTTCCTATGCCTCCCATCAGGAATCAGTCCGACCTGGCCTTTCCCTATAGGATAATCAAAAAGATGATTGCCCAACTCGTTGTTCTGAGCCAGAGCGTAAGCCCTCAGCATAACCAGAGAGGGGTCAGTGGCCAAGGATTTTTCACCCACTTTGAGAGCGTCTTCGGGTTTCCCATCCATCAGGAGTCTTTCTACTCTCATCCTGTAATGAAAGACCTCATCTCCATTGCTGAAGATGCCAACGAGGAAAAACATAACGACAAGAGAAAGGAGATTGATCCAGACTGTGCGTGAGAAGAAGCCCTTGCTCGCCGGTTCCGGTTCGAAAGATTCCATCTGTCGCAACGCCCAGACCAAAAAGCAGAAAACGGCAAGCAGGACCGGCACAGCCACCAGCCAGCCACCGAAAGAGAACCCCTCATCTATGGTGGAGCTCACATCAGTGATGATGGTCAACACCAGCAGAGAGGGGAAATATGTCAAAGCGTATGCCCTCTTGGTCAACCTGGCATATCGAGCCACGACGATCTGCAAGAGATACAACACCAAAGTGATCAAGACAGCCCCCACGAATCTGTTATAGTGTGTCTGTCCTCCCGACAGCACATGTTGTCCTGCCGTGAGAACGTCGTACTGATAGAAAAACAAGTAGACAAAGGCGAACACACAAAAGGTGACCGCACAAGCCACCTTAGAATAATAAGTTACGGACGGTTTATGATCAATTGGCGAAAGATAAGGCATCATCTTGCTTCAATCACGATCGACAAGAGAGAGGCGAGGGTTTCTTTTGATTCCCCTCGCCTCTCCTAAATAGGATTAATCAATTCTTTTTCAATACTACAGCCGAGCGAGCCGGGATATAGAGTTTCAGCCACTCTTTATGATCCTCCACATAGAGCGGATCGAAATTGGTGAAATGAGTCATGGAGTCGTCAGCCAGACCGTTTCCGCCAAAGTCCTTGGAATCTGTATTCAATACCACGTCGTAAGAGCCCGTAGGTACCAGGAATCCATAGTCAGTGAACGAGCGTGTGGGGCTGAAATTGAAGACAAACACCAAGTCTCCCCTCATGAAGGCGAGAATCTGATCGCCATCATTGTGCCATATCTCCGTGACAGGAGTCTTCTGGAAATTTTTCACCGACTTGATGACTTTGAGCATCTGCTTGTCGAAGTCACCCAGCCAATGGTAACACAGCTCATGATTATCTACCAAGTTCCATTGACGGCGTGCATATTTATAACTCCAGCCATTGCCCTCGCGTGGGAAATCGATCCATTCAGGATGTCCGAACTCATTGCCCATGAAGTTGAGATAACCTCCATTGATGGCAGCGGCCGTCACAAGTCGTATCATTTTATGGAGCGCTATGCCACGGTGCACCATCTCGTTCTCGTCACCCTTTTTGAAGTGCCAATACATATCGGCATCGATCAACCGGAAGACAATCGTCTTGTCGCCCACAAGAGCCTGGTCATGACTTTCACAGTAGCTGATGGTTTTCTCGTCCGGACGGCGGTTCTTCACTTCCCAGAAAATCGAACTCGGTTTCCAGTTCTCATCACTCAGTTCCTTGATGGTCTTAATCCAATAATCAGGGATATTCATCGCCATGCGGTAATCGAAACCGTATCCTCCGTCCTGGAATTTGGCAGCCAGTCCAGGCATGCCACTCACCTCCTCAGCGATAGTGATGGCATGGGGGTTTACCTCATGGATGAGCTGATTAGCCATGGTCAGATAGCAGATGGCATTGTCATCCTCATGGCCATTGAAATAATCACCATAATTACAGAAGGCCTCACCAAGTCCGTGACTGTAGTACAACATTGAGGTGACACCATCAAACCGGAATCCATCAAAATGGAACTCTTCCAGCCAGTACTTGCAATTGGAGAGAAGGAAATGGATGACTTGGTCCTTTCCGTAATCGAAGCAAAGAGAATCCCAAGCCGGATGCTCATGCCTGTCACCCGGATAGAAATATTGGTTGGGGTCGCCGGCCAGATTGCCCAGTCCTTCCACCTCATTCTTCACGGCATGTGAATGGACAATATCCATGATGACAGCTATGCCGTTTTGGTGAGCCGTATCGATGAGCGCCTTGAGTTCCTCTGGAGTGCCAAACCGGCTCGATGGAGCGAAGAACGAACTGACATGATAACCGAAGGATCCATAATAAGGATGCTCCTGGATAGCCATGATCTGGATGCAGTTGTAACCGTCGGCAATGACACGAGGAAGCACATTGTCCTTGAATTCCGTGTAGGAACCCACCTTCTCGGCATCCTGCGACATTCCGATATGGCATTCGTAGATAAGAAGCGGATTGACATTGGCCTTAAATGATTTCTTCTTCCAGGTATACGGTGTCTCCGGATGCCACACCTGCGCTGAGAATATCTTGGTATCATCGTCCTGTACCACACGCTGGGCCCATGCGGGAATACGCTCACCCTCGCCTCCATTCCAGTGGACGTGCATCTTGTAGAGGTCGCCATGCTTCATGGCCCTCACACCAAGTTTAAGTTCCCAGTCGTCGGTGCCTTTGATTCTCTTGGCACGATATTTCTCCGTCTCTTTCCAGTCGTTGAAATCACCCACGAGGTAGATATCCGTGGCGTTAGGAGCCCACTCGCGGAACACCCATCCACGGGCTGTACGGTGAAGTCCGTAATAGTCGTAGCCAGTAGAAACTTCAGACAGGGTAGTCTTCCCGTTTTTTGTGAATTGGTTGATTTTCCATACAGCATGGTCATGACGCCCCCTGATAGCCTCTTCGTAGGGCTCAAGGTAAGCGTCATTCGCCACCAATCCGATATGTTTGGGAGTTCTGGGTTTTCTGGTTGCTTTAACCTTTTCAGCAGGTTTGGTTGTTTTTTTCTCTGCCATAATATCAATCTTGTTTAACTGTTTCAAGAAACGACTTTCACTTTGAATATAGCCTTTTTGAGTTCCGGCTGATCAGTGATACATGGGGCATGTCCGTCTTGAGGGAAGAAGACGGCGAACATCCCTTTCTTACACGTGACGAAGCTCTGTGAGGGCACGCCGGGGAATTTGGTGATATCCTTCTCTGCATTATACTCCACCTCAGGAAGATCACAAGCAGGGATATACCCGAAGGTTTCCTCTCCTGAAATAGGTATCTGTATGTCGATCATGCATTTGTGGGTCTCCAGCACGGCCTCCTCTTTTGTTTTTCCTTTTGCCATCTGGATATTAACGAACAAGTCGCCGTCTATGATCTGGTGTTTACCTGCCTGCAGGGTTTCGAGATCATTGTTTTTCAGAAATTCCAACACATCTGCGAACAGCGGGTTCAGCGATGTGTATTTCACCAAGTTGTCTAATGTGTCGATAATCATATTATTAAAATTTTAAAGTTGGTCAATCCGTATATCGTCTGCCAGAGGAATAATGCCCACGGGCTATTATCTGTCCGTTTTTGTTTTTCTCGACGAAATTGCCGTCACGCTCACCGTTTTTGTAGCTGCCTTCAAAACGTTTTCCGTCGGGTGTTTCCTCGACGGCCTGTCCATGACGGATCCCCCGGTGGAAATTGCCTTTAAACCGAGTGCCGTCATGATAGTGGATGACGACAATCCCCTCGAAGTTGCCATCGCGGAATTCGCCTTCAAAACGGTCACCATTACGCTTCACCAGTTTTCCGGTACCGTTTTGCTTGTCTTTGTACCAATTGCCAGTGTAGACATCTCCGTTTTTCCAGGTATAAGTACCTCCGCCAGACCGGTCGCCATTGAGGAAACGGCCCTGATAAACATCGCCACTGGCATATTTCACCGTGCCAAAGGTACGCTCGCCCCTGACATATTCTCCTTCATAGACATCGCCATTGGCGAAAGTGTAAACGCCTTTGCCATGCGGCAGATCGTTCTGCCATATTCCGACATAGACATCGCCGCCCTCATAATGGTTAGTACCTTTTCCCGACCGCTCATTATCCAACCAGTTGCCGGAATAATAGACACCTTTGCCCCAATTGAAGACGCCATGTCCGTTTTTCATGTCGTTTTTCCATTGTCCCTCGTAATACTGCCCGGTGCAGAAGACGTATTTTCCGTAGCCCTCTCGCTTGTCCTGGGCCCATTCACCGTCGTAGATGTCACCATTGTAGTAATACATCTTCCCCTTGCCGTTCTGATAGTCCTTATACCAGAGCCCGACATACTTGTTGTTGTTCATGAAATAGAACGTGCCCTTGCCATGCTGCTGGTTCTGATACCATTCGCCCTCATATTTCTCGCCGTCGGAGAAAGTATAGACACCATATCCCTGACGTTTTCCCTTGACATACTCCCCTTGGTAGACATCACCGTTGAGGAACTGCGTGGTGCCTTTCCCATTAGGTTTATTGCCTACCATCTCGCCTTTGTAAATAGAGCCGTCCTTGAAAGTACATGAGCCAAGAGTAACTTTCTGGGCATCAGCCGCCGCTGTGCCCAGAAATGCGGTCAAGAGCAAAAATAAATATCTAAAATTCATTCTTCTTCGGATTTACAGCCCAAAAGTAGTAAAAAAAGTGCAAATGTTCAAATAATTAGCATTTTTTTTGTCTTCTTATGCTGTTTATCCGAAAAACTGACACCGGGGAGTAACCAGAAGAGGAGAACGAAGAACAACAATCGGGGATGAGCCAAGGCCCATCCCCGAAAGATTATTGTTTCACGACAGTCACATCGCTGTCTCCAGGCCGGAAAGACAAGCCCAGGCATGTCTTCTCGTCCGCCCGATAGGCCTTCCATTCCACCTTTTTCCAATCGATTTTGTCTGTCGACTGAGCCACAGGAACATGTGGTATCAACGAACCATCGCGCACGAGGATGACACAAGGTATCTTGCCTGCCTCAATATACTGATAGCCACCCTGATAGACTTTACCATTCTGATAGTCGATCCACTTACCTTTAGGCAAATAGCAGGTACGCCCACTACCACTCTCCATCAGAGGAGCCACAAGGATCTGGGATCCGAAGAGATACTCATCCTCGACAAGCCATGCGCCTGGATCATCGGGATATTCCACGAACAGTGCTCTCACCATAGGCAATCCCCTGTTGGAGCAGTCCTTGGCTTGCGCATAGACATAAGGCATCAGCTTGTATTTCATCTCAGCACAATCACGGAAAGCATCCGTAAACGAATCACTGATCAGCCAGGGTTCGGTGGGAGGTGCACCATGGGCACGAGTGTGTGAAGACAGGAAGCCGAAAGGCAGCCATCGCCTATAAATATCCTCAGGTGATGCCGTCACGAAACCGCCCATGTCATGGCTCCAGAAGGAGAAGCCACTCAAGCCGAAACTCAATCCGCCACGCAAGTCACCCAGCATACCAATGTTGTTGGTGGCAGCATCACCACCCCAATGAAGCGGATATCGCTGAGAGCCAGCCCAGGCACTCCTTGCCCAGATTACCCCTTCGCCAGAATGTTGTTTGACAGCATTCCACAAGGCCATGTTGTATCGAAGCGGGTAGAGGTTGTGCTCATAGAAGCCTGTTTTCCCGCTGGCATACAACCCGTTGAAAGGAGCTGCCTCACCGAAATCACATTTGATGGCAGCCACACCCTGGTCAATCAGATGTCCGATCTTGCCCTGATACCATTTGACCGTGTTGGGATTGGAGAGATCGAGCACCGCATCCTCATAAGGCATACCACCAGCGGCGTTTTTCACCTGCATGCCACCCTCGACGAGTTCGCGGAAATAACGGTTTTTGGGTGTGAAATAAGGCAACTGCCACAAACAGGTGTGGAAGCCGTCGTTTTTCAGCTGTCGGAGCATTTTCACCGGATCAGGGAAGCGGTCTTTAGCGAACTCATAATCGCACTGCCAGTCGACCCCGAACCACCCCGTATCAAAATGGATCACATCAGACGGGATGCGATGCTTCCTCAACTGAGCAGCGATGTCAAGTCCCTCTTTTTGAGAGAAATAAGTAATGCGGCTCATCCACGTGCCGAAGGTCCAAAGTGGCAGCATCGGACTTTTGCCCGTCACATCAGTATAGGCATCCAAGATGTCCTTCGGCTGACCGAAGAAAGCGAAGAAATCCATGGTCTCATCACCCAGGAACAGCCGCTGTGCTCCAATATAGGAAGCGCCGAAATCACAGGTGACAGGAGCGCTGGTATGCATAAAAATACCATATCCTCTATTACTGAAATAGAAAGGCACCGGCTTATACATGCCATCCGTCTCCGGTCCCTGAGGATCAGTCACATAGAGATGCACCTTCTGACCGGTTTTATTGAGTGATGTAAACGACTCCCCACATCCATAGAGTCTTTCTCCCGGTGAGAGGAGCCACACGGGATTGACACTGCGGGAATTGTCAGCACCACGCTTGATGAAGCTAAACGGCAAGAGTTTCACTTGCGTGGAGTCATTGTCCACGATAGCCCTTGTCTGTGTCATCACCTTGCCGTTCTTGTCCTTCAGAATGAGTCTCCAGGGGTATTTCTGGATCACCACAGCACCATTCTTACTCTTATAAGAGATGGAGTTGGCATCGCTTGTCACCCGCCAGCCGTTAGCCGAGGGACTCAGATCGGCATTGGCTGTACGGCTCTTGAACTCGTCGGAAAACATAGGATCGCCGGCATCAGCATTGTCAGGAACAATCGGAGAAGTGAACATCTGGATTCTCACCGTGCGGTCATCGAGAAACAGCAGACGGATCTCCAGATCAGGATCATTGTCATATTGGGTATCTGGGAAATCGAGCATCTGCATCCTTACAGGCCAATACCCATTCAGGTTGAAAGCCTGTCTTGGAGCCAGGCGATAACGTTTCCAGTTGACGGTGCCCACAGCTTTTTGCACATCGAAGGAAGCCAGGCTGTCGGCCAGGAAATACGTGTTCGACAGGTCATAGAAATCCGTCGACATGTCTTTGGCATTGTTTTGCAGGTACTGTATGCCTGCATTGGTTTGGATCTGTGCCTCCATCCCCAGTGTTGTCAGGAAGGCCAGACAGACGAATAAACATTTTCTCATGATAGAAGGATTATAGTAGTTTGAAGATTTCGAAAAGGATCAAGACCGTCGCTTGCAGTCGGGGCAGATGCCTTTGACCAGATAATTGACAGATGTGGCCTCGAATCCGTCGGGTAATGGGATGGCCGGGATGGAACCATAATCGAGGCAAAAGGTCTTCCCGCACCGTTCGCAATGGAAATGGGCATGCTCGTCATCATCCACTGTCTGACTGTGACTTCTGCACATCTCATATCTCACGCCCCCGCTTCCGTCTTCTATGACATGCACAAGATGATGGGTCTTGAAAAGCGTCAATGCCCGGAAAATATTAGAGCGGTCAATAGTCTGGATCCGATGCTCCAATTCAATCAACGACAAAGGAAACAGAGAGCCGGCCAGTGTTTTCGCCACCATCAGCCGATTGGCCGTAGGGCGCAGCTCATGCTCTTCGAAAAGTGCGATCAGTCTTTCTTCCATATCTGTAATTTGGTGCGAAGTTAGCAAATCCTGACGATAAATCCATCACTTTATGCTCGAAAATCCCTCAAAGATGTAAAATATCGGACAAAAAGCATCATTTCTTTTCCCTTAAAGAATCTTTTTTGTAATTTTGCGCAAAATTTAAAAAACGCATCAAGCAACTGCAGTGCAGAACGCAAGGAAATTATGACAGACATTTGCTGTATAGGGCATATCACCCTCGACAAGATCATCACTCCGGAGAACACCGTTTATATGAATGGGGGCACCGCATATTATTTTGCCCATGGCATAAAGAGTCTCCCCGACAAGCTCCGTTTCTCCTTAGTCACCTCCATGGCTGAAAAAGACCGGAAAGCCGCAGACGACCTGTCGGCCTCGGGAGTGGATGTCAGTTTTTTCCCCAGCAAGGAGACGGTGTATTTTGAAAACAAATATGGCAGCGACCCCAATCTACGCACCCAGCGGGTCCTTGCCAAGGCAGATCCCTTCACACTGAAGCAATTGGAAGGGATTGATGCCCGTTTTTATCACCTGGGCACTCTCCTGGATGATGATTTCTCACCCGAACTGATCCAGGCCCTGTCGAAGAGAGGTATCGTCTCCATCGACGCCCAAGGTTTTCTTAGGGAAGTCAGAGGACAGCAGGTTTACCCCACAGACTGGGTTGACAAGCAGGAAGTGCTCCGCTATACAGACATTCTGAAACTCAACGAGCAAGAGATGATCGCCGTGACCGGACTGGAAGATCCCCGTGAGGTGGCTCTCCGCCTGGCAGCATGGGGAGTGAAAGAGGTGGTCATCACCTTGGGCAGCAAAGGTTCACTAATCTATGCCAACGGCCAATACTTCCAGATACCCGCCTATCCTCCCCATCGAGTGGTGGATGCAACAGGTTGCGGCGACACCTATTCCACCGGATACCTTTACTGCCGTGCCCAAGGTTTGAGCTACGACTATTGCGGACGTTTCGCCGCAGCGATGTGTACGTTGAAGCTTGAGCACAACGGTCCGTTCGACGCCACAATCCGAGAAGTGGAAGCAGTTATCGCCAAACATCAAAAGCCTTTCGTATGAGGATGAAGAAATTTGCCTTACTCTTTCTCTCACTAATACTGTCTTTCCCTGTTCTTGGGAAAAACATCACCAATTCAGAGCAAGCCCGCAAACTCTTTGACCACACCTATAATATGGTTTTTGGGAGTCAGGGCTCCACACTTCATTACTATGTCAATATCATCGGTATCATGAAGGTGGAAGGAACAATATGGTATAAAGGCAAGAAAAGCCGTTTCGCCGAGTCAAGGTATCTGAGTTGGAATGACGGTACGAAAGACTACTGGGTGGATTTGAAGAAGAAGACAGTCACACTATACGATCCCGACTCTCCCAAGAAAGACAAGTATGCCAGCAAGTTCAAATTCAACGCCGATGATTTCACCTACAGCTGGGAGAACAGCAACGAAGGCTATGTCATCAACTTGAAGGCCCGCAAGAGCATGAAGGGCATCAAGCATGTGAAGGCTATCATCGACAAGAAAACCCGCGCGCCAAAGAGTCTGAAAATCAAGTTGCTATGGTTTTGGACCACTGTAGAAATCAGCCACTTCAAAAGTGGTAACATCAGCGACGAGGTTTTCAAATTCCCTGCTGCGAAATACAAGGATTATTCTTTCTTTGACGAGCGGGTCAAGAAATAACCACCTACTTGTTCTTCTTGTAATATTCCAAACCCCTGACCAGGGTCTTCTGCACACATTCTGAAGAATAAGTAGCACCGGTGACAGCATCCACCTTGGCTTTCGAAGCTTTATTGACAGTCATGCCATCCCATTTGTTGAGAATCTGCTTCTTCACCTTGAAGAAATATTTAGGAGTCTCCTCATTGGGAAGTGCCTCCACCTTGTCGATCTTGTTGTTGGTGATATAGATTTTCAATGGGGTGGCTCCATTGTAGCCCTTGATATCCTTCGCAATGGAAGTCGTATTGATGATAACCTGCTTTCCGTTACGTGTCAGCGTTTCATCACCTGGCATGGCACTGCACATCACAGCAGCAACCACCAATGTCACTAATGTCTTTTTCATATCCTGATATTGTAAAAATAATTAATTCTAAGTGATTATTTGACTGGCTCCACCATGTATCCTTCCTGCTGGAGCAATCGGATGAGCCCCTTCTCTCCGCCAAGGTGGCCCGCCCCCACAGCAAAGAACGTGGAAGCCTCGCCCATGATGGCAGGCATTTTCCGAGCCCAGTTAGCATTCCTGTTGGAAATCAACACATCAGTCTCCTCATCAGTATTATCGCACTGGTCATTGAGTTTCATGTCCATGACCTCCTCTATCTTCCCCAGTTGCTGCGTGAAATAGGCCATTGTCAACTCATCAGCCAGATTGACATAATAGTCCTTGTTGTTGACCATACACATCATCAACTCTTTCTGCCGCTCCAATGACTGACTAGTGAACAACGCCTTGATCTGGTCGGTGACGGTCTCAAGCCCCAGCACCTTCTTCCCCGATTCCGCACCACGAGCCTGGACATAATAATCGATGCCGTCGGTCACGTTAAAGCCGGGTGTGTTCTTGAGATACAACAGCAACGTGAATTGTGTGGTCAAAGCAGCGGGCGTCATTTTACCCAACTGTGCTCCGACGAGGGGATTGCTGAAATCCACACCCATCAAATCAAGGGTGAAGGCATTCAGCGCGCTCATCTCTTCTCCGGAAAGCATTTTCTGGATTGTCATATCATCGGGCAACATCATAGCCGCCTGCATTTTTGCGACTGTATCCGGTTTCAGCATCTCTTCCTCCAATATCTCACCACATACTTGTCTGGCCTGATCAAAAGAGGCCTTAAAGCCGGGGATGGAGTCAGTAAATGAAGAAGGAGCCAAATGGTAGGTACCCAGCAAAAAGGACGGTTCTTTCAGGTTGTTGCCTGAAATCCGATAGAGCAACTGCGCTTCAGACTCTACAAAGAAGGCAGACAGAGCCAATAATATCCCCAAAAGTCTTCTCATTTTCTTCTCTTCTTGAATTTTATGGTGCAAAATTACTATTTCCATCACAAAAGGGCACCATCCTGTCAGTTAAAAAAGAATAAAGGTCATTGTTGTCTACCCAAATTATCGTACCTTTGCTTTCAAATTAAGAAAAGCATCAGTATGAAGAAATCCATCATCTTTTTGGTAGCCATCCTTTTATGCGGAATGGCCCACGGTCAGGTGTCACGCCAAGAAATCCATGACAATATTCTCAGGTCAGGATGTAATTATTACGCATATCCAGGCCCCAAACAGCAAAATCTGACCAATGCGCCAGAAGGATACCAGCCATTCTATATCAGTCATTACGGCAGGCATGGATCTCGCTATCTGATCAACGACAGCGATTACGACAAAGCCTTCAAGGTACTCTCCAGAGCCGACAGCCTCGGCAAGTTGACATCATTCGGAAAAGACGTGCTACGACGTGTCATCCTGATACGCGATGAAGCCTCCAACCGCCATGGAGAACTGACCTTAAGAGGGGCCGAACAGCATCAAGGCATCGGTCGCCGGATGTACGAACGATTCCCCGAGGTGTTTGAGGGGAAAACCCATGTCGACGCCAAGAGCACCGTTGTGATCCGCTGTATTCTCTCGATGGAGAATGCCCTTCACTCGCTGCTTCGTGAGAATGCTGATCTGGAGATCAGCCACGATGCCAGTGAGCACGATATGTGGTATATGAACTTCAGTGACAAGGAACTCAACAAGCGCAAGATGCCTGAGGATGTGGAGAAGGTCTATGACACGTTCTGCAAACGTCATCAGCATAACGACAGACTGATGAGCCAACTGTTCAACTCCGAGAAATACTGGAAAAACGAAGTCAATGCCCAGGATTTGTCCTACCACCTCTTCAAATTGGCTTCTAATCTCCAAAGCACAGAACTGCGGCATGAGCTCACGTTGTATGACCTCTTCACTGAAGACGAGCTTTATGACCATTACCTCCAGACGAATGCCTGGTGGTACATCAACTACGGTCCCTGTCCTCTGAACGGAGGGATCGCCCCCTACTCTCAGCGAAACCTTCTGAAGGTGATGATTGAAGAAGCCGACAGTTGCATACAGCTGGCCCACCCTGGTGCCACCTTGCGCTATGGACACGAAGTGTGCGTGATGCCCTTGGCCTGTCTGTTGGAACTCAACGACTTCGGGAAGCCTATCGCTGACTTGGAACAGCTCGACGATGAAGGGTGGAACTGCTACGATATCTTTCCGATGGGATGCAACATCCAGATTATCTTCTATAGACCCTTAGCAGGAGAGAAAGACATACTCATCAAAGTGCTCCTCAACGAGAATGAGGCCAGACTGCCCCTCCAAGCCGTAGAAGGCCCATACTACAAATGGCAAGATTTCCGGACGTATTTCACCCGCAAACTGGATGCATATCCCTTTTGACGGACTTGCATGTTGATGCACGAAAAACACAATGAGCGCGTCGCACCAAGCGACACGCTCATCCATATCGAAAAGTATTATGTAGAAATTGATAGTACAATAAATAAACAAGGCATCAGCAAAATCTTGCGCCGGAACCTGTTAAAAAATGCAAAATCGGCGTTTTCTGCTATTTTGAAGAAAAAATCAGTTTTCATTGAATCCTATTCCATTTTTTTGCTATCTTCGCACCGTCTTTTAATCATTGAGTTATGAAATACATCACACCTCTTTCTTTTGCCGTCATCCTCATGATGATCAGTTGTTCTAACAGCAACACCAACAACAATGCCACCGACCAATCCCAACCGGATATAGAAGCCACCACATCATCCGACAAAGGCAAGAAAGCCCCGAAGACCGAGGAAGCCGTACTTGCCCGTGTGAACGCCATCTATACAGACGTGTTCGGCGAATACAATGAAGCCGACCTGCAGGAATCCATTCCCCAGTCTTCCCCCGACGAGAAATATTGCTCCTCTGACTGGAACATAATTTTGGGTAAGGTAGCAGACTTCGACTCCGTCAACAATCCCGACGATATCGGATTCTTCGATGCCGACTATTGGGTCATGGGACAGGATTTCCATGAGCTATCCATCAGCGACGTGCAACTGAAGGACAAATCCGCCGACGGCAACAAAGCCACGGTGGAGTTCAAGCTACACAATAGCGGCGAAGTCACCACAGTGGATGTCGACATGGTCTACGAAAAAGGCAATTGGTTCATCGACAACTTCATCGACGTGGACAACGACATCGACTGGAAGCAAGAGATGCTCGACTACCTGAAAGAGAACAACGTGAAATAGTCTGAAAAGCGCTTATGAACTTTGGCCGTCTGTCCCATGTGCTGATCCTGTGGCTGCTGTTTTTCCCGCAAGCCATCGCGAACCGTTACCTCACCAGCACCTATTCACACGAATTGCTTGAGGAGAGTCTGGTTGCCCCGGGGAAATTCCATCCTGTCGCCTTGGCTTCTTCACCATACTGGCGTGACAGCGTCCCCGAAACCATACGGAAAAGCTATATCACATTCGGCGAACGCTATCTCCACCACGACTGGCCGTCACTTCCCGCCACCCTATTTGCCGAATTCAAGACCCAAGGCAACCGAGTGCACTACGAAGCAGCATCTTTTGAAAAGCGACGCCAATTGGCAGCGCTTGTCATGGCCGAAGTATCTGAAGGGAAAGGACGGTTCACCGACGACATCGTCAATGGACTATGGAGTTTTTTCGAAGAGACCTGGTGGGGGCTCCCAGCCCACTATGGCCATCCCTACCCTATCCCTGAAGACCAGAACGTAGACTTATTCAATGCAGAGACCGCCAGTCTTGTGGCCTGGTCGGTCTACATGCTCAGCGACCAACTGGAAACCCGCAGTCCTCTGATCCTCAAGAGAGCAACCAAGGAAATCGACCGCCGCATCCTCACTCCCGCCCTCACCGGGAAATACTGGTGGAAGACAGCAGGCATGAACTGGAATCCATGGATATGCAGCAATTGGCTGACCTGCACCCTGCTTTTCGAACAAGACCGGCAACGTCAGTTGCAGGCAGTGGAACAGATCCTGGGCTGTCTGGATGCCTTCATGGATGCCTATCCAGATGACGGAGGTTGTGACGAGGGCCCAGGATACTGGGATCGCGCTGCGGCCTCTTTGTTTGAAAGCCTTCAACTCCTGCACTTAGCCACCAACGGTCGGATTGACCTCAGCCACCATGCCAAGTTGCAGGCCATGGGAAGCTATATCTACAAAACGTATATCGGCAATGGTTATTGCACCAACTTCGCCGATGCCCACGACAACAAAGCCGTGCAGCAAGTCAACATCGTCTATCCATTCGGCCTGTACCTCAACGACGGAATGATGCGAGGATTCGGCAAATATCTGTGGAAAGGCGACGAGCAAGCCGCAGAGTCCTATGCCGTAAGCGGTAATTTTCCCACATTGGGAAGAGAACTCCTTTTTCTGAAGCACATCACCACCTTTGAGAAAGAGACAGCCCGGGAACCATTGCTCTCTGAGGTTTGGCTACCCAATCTGCAGATCATGACTACCCGTGACAGCAAAGGACTCTTTCTGGCGATGAAAGGCGGCAACAACGGAGAGAGTCACAACCATAACGACGTGGGCAGTTTCATCGTATACGCCGACGGGAAGCCCCTTCTCATCGATGTCGGAGTCGGTGAATACACCTCCAAGACCTTCAGCAACGACCGCTATAGTATCTGGACCATGCAGTCGGGCTACCACAACCTGCCTCAGATTAACGGCTGCGACCAGAAAGACGGCAAATCCTATCGTGCTGAAGCCGCACACTACACAAAAGGCTCATTGACGCTTGACATCGCCCATGCTTACCCCGATGAAGCCAAAGTGTCGCAATGGAAGCGTACCGCCCGATTGTTGCGAGGCAAACATGTGGAAATCACAGAAGACTACATACTCCAGGATTACCAATCTCCCAGTCGATTGATGCTGATCACCCCTGTTAAGCCCGAGGTGTCAAAAGGCAAGATCATTCTTGGAGAGCATCAAGTCAGCTATCCGTCTGACCTTCTCGACATCGAGGTGGAAGAGCTTTCTAATCTGCTGGATCCCCTCTTGGAAAAAGTCTGGGGCAAAGAGATGTATCGTATTGTGATGACGATCAAGAGTCATGCCACCAAGGGAAAGGTGACCTACCGCATCCGCTAAACCCCGGTTTTCATATTATTTGAGCGTTATCCTTCACCTTGGGTTCACATCTCATTCATCTCTGGCGATGAATTTCCTCAATCTCTCTCTTGGGATGGTGAAATGTGTGATCCCATCAGCGAAGGAACCGATCTGATAAGGTTGAAAACTGAAAATCACTTTGTCGTCGAAAAGAGCGACTTGTGGCAATTCCACATCACTGATCTGCAATCCCTTCTCAGACATCTGTTCGGCAAGGAATGCCCTCACGCCCTCAATCTTATCACTCTTGAAGAACTTTGAATTAGTGAGCACCTCTCCCCTTTTCATATCAAAGGTGACATATCGCTCCAAGGGGAAATCATGAGCTCCATAAGCATAGAAATTGGTCGAAATATAATAGGTGACGTAGCGATTGTCGACAAACCTTGGTGTCATGAAGATGCGCAGGTAGCTGAGCGGGAACGTGAAATCCTGGTTTTTCAAGTAGTAAACCTGGCGCATATACATGTCACGGAAATGGTCTACTACACCTTGTCCGTCGTTGATATCCTCGATCTCGAATGCATCCGGATGGGCCTTACGAATCATCTCTGTAGGCAATGCGGACTTGTCAAGGTTTTTCTCCAAGTAGACATCATCGTAATAAAGCATGTCCATATTGGTGAACGTATCCAGATAGTTGATAATCCAAAACCGGAGGAAATCCCATTGAGGGCCTTCTGAAGCTGGAAAATCCACCAAAATCTTATAGCCGAAATTATTGGTGTCGCAAGCCTTGAAATTGCAAGGCGACACGGATTCACACCGGGTGAAGAGCCAGGGATATTTGTTGGTCACCAGCATGCTGTCGTTTTTCATCATCTCCAGCGGCCTTCGAACCTCCTCTATCCCCAGTTTGCCACAGATATCCCCATTCTGGTAGATGGTGTCGGCCGGTACGGCAGGCCCGATCACGGCCACCTCCCGCTTTTCCGACAACAGCGAGAGGAAATGCACGTTCTCATAGTCTTCATAGAGCAGATAATACTCTATCCCGCCCACATTCATGAGCGAGTCGGTGGTGGCATTCCTGACATCATCGATAAAACCAGCATATTGCTGCGCTTGCACCCGAGAGGGGAACATCGCCACCAAGCATGCCACGACAGCGGATCTCAAAACAAGTCTCATCATCCCATCCAAAAAATCAATCAAATTCATTGACGGCTTTCACCACCTGATCAACCTCCTCATCAGTAAGTTCGGGTCCGATGGGCAGGCTCAGTTCCTCGTCATGTATTCTATCGGTGATGGGCAGCGACAAACCAGCATATTCACGCATCCCCCTCTGCCGATGTGGAGGAACCGGATAATGCACCTGCGTCTCCACCCCATTTCTTGCCATAAACTCCAGCAGTTCATCCCTGCGACCGCACATGACAGGATAGATATGCCACACATTTGATTCCAAAGGGTGGAGAGACGGCCGTCTGACAAAAGCGTTGTCGATGTGGGTATCATAATAGCAGGCGATCTCACGCCGGCGTGAGTTATCCTCATCAAGATGCCGTAGCTTCACTCTCAATATGGCAGCCTGCATCTCATCCATCCTCGAGTTGCGGCCTTTGGCGTCAAACACGTATTTACGCACCGACCCATAATTACGGAGCATTCTGACCATTTCAGCCAAATCCGCGTCATTGGTCGTCACCGCTCCTGCATCGCCGGCAGCCCCGAGGTTTTTGGTAGGATAAAAGCTATGACCCGCAGCATCGCCGAGGGCACCGGTCCTCGTCTGGAAGAAACAGCACCCATGCGCCTGAGCGTTGTCCTCCACCAGTTTCAGTCCGTATTGGCGGCAAATCTGCCCTATCCCATCCGTATAGGCACATCTGCCATAGAGATGGACGATCAAAACCGACCGGGTTCGAGGCGTAATCAATTGCTCGATGGCATGCTCATCAATCTGCAGCGTGTCGGGATCAGGCTCCGCGAAGACCGGAACGAGATAGTTTTCCGTGATTGCCAGAATAGAAGCGATATAGGTATTGGCAGGCACGATAACCTCATCGCCAGGCTTCATCAACCCCATCTCGATATAAGCCCTATATATTAAGGTGAGCGCATCCAAGCCATTTCCCACACCGACACAGGATTCGGTGCCGATATATCTGGCATATTCCTCCTCGAAAAGCGTCATCTGCCGTCCGAGTACATACCATCCCGATGCGAGGACCTCATCCACGGCCTTGTGGATCTCATCCTGATAAATCTGCGTGCGCTTGGCCAGGTTTATAAACTCTACCATAATGCAAAATTACGAATAAGCAAGCGAACAGCCAAATTTATCCGTGCTTTTCGGAGTGAGAAAAAAAACGGTGTAGACAAAATGACCAATAAGCAAGAAAAAAGAAAGGAAAAGTAAATAAATATGGTCCTTTTCCTCTCGCATAATCGAAAATTTCATTATCTTTGCAGGCAAATTCTATTCGCAAAAGGAAATACGATTGATATGAGAAGAAAATTGACATGCCTGATCACCTTGGTTCTGACCGCTTTAACCCTTCAAGCTCAGGAGGCGGTGTATGATGCTAATGGCAGACAAGACCCCCAGGATATATGGGTGAACAAGGTGAATGACGGCAAGGAATGGCGAGACGAGAACCGTTGGCACGATCCCTTCGACATCTATGCAGGCCCTGCTGTCGGTATGGTCGCCTCCAACCTCACCCAATATGACGGTAAATTCCTGTTCTCTCCATATATTGGCGGAATCATCCAAGCCTACTTCAACAACCATTTCGGCATGAGTCTTGAGTTTGGTTACAACCGCCAAGGCGTGAGAGATGCCTGGCAGAACTTTGATAACACCCACGCGGGAGGTCCTTACGAGTATCGTCTCGACTACATCAGCACGATCTACAAGCTCCGTTATTATCCCATTCACCATTTTAACGTATTAGCAGGTTTGATGTTTGGAGTTCACATCAATGCGAAGAGCCAGTTGGACGGCAAAGACACCGACATCAAGGATCACCTCCGCAAGCGTGCAGCCCATATCATCGCCGGTGCAGGATATGAGTTTGACAACCTGTATTTCGAGGGCTATTACGGTTTTCCACTGTCCAGACTGGCCAAGACCGATTTAGGCCGTCGTGCTTTGCAGAACGCCAAGGAGCATGTCATTGTGCTTACGGTGGGCTACAAGTTCAAGATCTATTAAAATTGCAGACACGACTGAATCACAGACAAAATAAAAATCCATCTGCCCCCCTTCATGACGAGGCGCAGATGGATTTTTCTTATTTGAGGAAATCCCTGATTTTATCGAGAGGTATTCCGAAATTGAAGTTGTCGCTGCCTACTAATTTGGCGAAGTTGACAGCCACCACATTGCCATTCTCATCGATCACCGGACTTCCGCTTGATCCCTGAACGGTGGGAATGCTGTAGGTCAAACGCTCACCATCAGGGGTCTGCGTTACCCTGCCACTGGTCATCTGCACACTGATTCCTTTCTGGGTATTGGCCAACATCAGTCCGGCATTATACCCGATCATATAAAGCTGCTGATCGATTTTGATTTTGGCTTCAGACGATTTACCGTTAAAATACTCTTTGTCGCCATCACCAGCGAAGCGGAAGACAAAGGCATCCTTAGGAGTCTTCTTCGATTTCAATTGCAGGATGGCCAAGTCTGCATCTTCTTTGGCTGAGACCTTGACAATCTGACAAGGATTCTTCACCAGGAAATCAGAAGGTCCAGTAACCTTCTGACCATCATAGGAGATGCCGATATTGCACACCGTGTTCACCTTGATATTATTGATATTAGTACCCTGCAAATACCGGGCTGAGGCAGCCACCTCCTCATACATCTTCATCAGTTTCTGTTGTTCGGCCTCGATCATTCTCAGCTGACTCTCATCGCCAGCGATGATATTGCCGAAAAAGTCATATTCCATAAACTGAGCCTTCTGGGCTTCAAGCATGTTGTATTTCGACTTGATCTGCCGTGCCGCCATGGCACATTGCATGAAAGAAGCCCTGACGATATTGGCCAGATTGGCTCTGAGCTGCTGACTGTTGACTTCAGATGCCGCCACATGCCTGTTGGTCATGATCTTGCCGTCGTCACTGACAAAGAACCCGGTGCCGTTGAGCATCTGGGCATTGTTTTTTGCCTCAGCCTCACTGGTGGTGAATCCTTGCATATTGCCATTGCTGTCGATGCCCGTAAAAAAGAGTTTCTGTCCTCCTGGCATCACCACCTCATAGTAAAATTTGTTGAGGACCAACACGACACCACTTTTCTGCTCTTCGAAAATCTCATCGGCCGACTTTTTGCCACACGAGACCAGAGTCACCAATGCCAGCATCAAAGCCAGCAAATTCATTTTATCTTTCATTTTCATCTTACAGTTGTTATCTTTTGGCATGCAAAATTAGTGCAAGAAAATGAAAAATGGAATATTTTTGCCCATTTTTAGCACAGATTGACACTTTGCAACAAAAAGAAGAAATTTTCTGACGGTCTGACACAATAAATCTATAAAGAAGCAAGTTTTTCTTAAAAAGTACAAAAACAACAAAAATTATGTGTGGAATAGTTGGTTATATCGGGAAGAGAGAGGCTTTTCCCATCCTGATTTCAGGTTTGAAACGTTTGGAATACCGTGGTTATGACTCAGCAGGCATCGCTCTGATCAATGATGCCAATGAGATGAACGTCTACAAGGAGAAAGGAAAGGTTTCTAATCTGGAAGAGCGCACACAGCACCATGATGTGACAGGCTCAATAGGCATCGCCCATACCCGTTGGGCCACCCATGGCGAGCCCTCATCGGTCAACGCCCATCCCCATCTCTCAGAGAGTGGCCGTCTGGCCCTTGTGCACAACGGCATCATTGAGAATTACGCCAACATCAAGGAATACCTCACCGGTAAAGGCTATCACTTCAAGAGCAGCACCGACACAGAGGTACTGGTGCAACTGATAGAGTTTGTGCAGCAACGATTCCATCTTGAGCTTGGGCTGGCCGTTCTTTACGCCCTGCGCCGAGTGGTGGGAGCCTACGCCATCGCCGTTCTCGACCGCGAACACCCCGACGAGATCATCTGTGCCCGCAAGAGCAGTCCGTTGGTGGTCGGCATCGGCGAAGACAAAAAAGAGTATTTCCTGGCCTCCGATGCCCTGCCCATCGTCGGATACACTAAGCATATCCTGTACCTGAACGACGAGGAAGTGGCCGTCATCCGCCGCGGCGAAGACATCACCGTGAGAAACCTGGCCAACTCGCGCGACCTTGTCGCCCCCAACGTGCATGATGTGGACATCGACCTTGACAAGCTCGAGAAAGGCGGTTTTCCACATTACATGCTAAAGGAAATTTTCGAACAGCCACGCAGCATTTCCGATTGCATGAGAGGCCGACTTCTCACAGCAGAGCATCAGATCGTATTGAGCGCCATCAAACTCCACAGGGAGGAACTCCTCAACGCCGGCAGATTTATCATCGTAGCGTGCGGCACCTCTTGGCACGCCGGATTAATCGGAAAGCAGATGATCGAGCAATTCTGCAAGATACCGGTCGAAGTGGAATACGCCAGCGAGTTCCGTTACCGCAACCCCGTCATTCGCGAAGACGACATCGTAATCGCCATCTCGCAGAGTGGAGAGACAGCCGACACCCTGGCCGCATTCAACCTGGCAAAAGCCAATAACGCGCTATGCTTCGGCATCGTCAACTCCGTCGGGTCAAGCATCGCCAGGGCCTCGGATACGGGTATCTACATCCACGTCGGTCCGGAAATCGGTGTGGCCTCCACCAAGGCCTTCACGGGCCAAGTCACCGTGCTCACGCTCTTCGCCCTCGCTTTAGGCCATGAGAAAGGCATCATGGCCAAGGATATCTACGAAAAGCACATCGAAGAACTGGCCAAGATCCCCGAGAAAATCAGACAGATTCTCAAGCAGAATGACCATATCCGCGACATTGCCCGCACGCTGACCTATGCCCGCAACACCCTATACATGGGTCGTGGCATGAATTATCCCGTGGCCTTGGAAGGAGCACTCAAGTTGAAGGAAATCAGCTACATCCACGCCGAGGGATATCCAGCCGCAGAGATGAAGCATGGTCCCATAGCCCTCGTCGACGAGAACATGCCTGTGATTTTCGTGGCCACCCATCACAGGTTATACAAGAAGATCATCAGCAATATCCAGGAAGTGATAGCCCGCAACGGTCGAATCATCGCCATCGTCACCGAGGGAGACACCGACGTGAAGGAACTGGCCTCCTTCGTGATCGAGATTCCCGAGACGCTGGAAACCCTTGTACCGCTGCTGTCGGTGATTCCATTGCAACTGATCGCCTATCATGTGGCCGTCGTGAAAGGACTCAACGTCGACCAACCCCGCAACTTAGCGAAGAGTGTGACCGTGGAATGATACAATAACGAGAAAGGCCCTCCTATCCAAGGGCCTTTCTCATATAATTACGCTGACAAAGAAATCGGTTATTTTCCGATGCAGTGGTATTCGAAACCATACTCATCGAGTTCCTCTGAATCGTAGATATTGCGCCCGTCGATGACGAGGGCGTTGCGCATGGTCTTTTTCATAACCCCCCAACTGGGAAGACGGAACTGTTTCCACTCCGTGAGCAGCAACATGGCGTCGGCATCCAGCACGGCATCATACATATCCTTGGCATATTCCACTTTGTCGCCCAACCGTCTGCGACACTCATCCATAGCCACAGGATCAAACACCCTGACCCTACAACCAGCATTGAGAAGCAGGTCTATTGTGACAAGTGATGTCGCCTCACGCATATCGTCAGTCTCCGGCTTGAAAGCCAATCCCCAAATGGCGATAGTTTTGTCTTTCAGGTTGCCTTTGAAATATTTCCTCAATTTCTCAAAGACCACTTTCTTCTGGTTCTCGTTCACCTCTTCGACAGCCTTGAGCACATGCATGGTATAGCCGTTTTTCTCCGCGGTCTTGATGAGAGCTTTCACATCCTTGGGGAAACAACTGCCGCCATAGCCGCATCCAGGATAGAGAAATTTTCGTCCGATGCGGGTGTCGGCACCAATACCACGACGCACCATCTCTACGTCGGCACCCACAATCTCACAGAGATTGGCTATATCGTTCATGAAACTGATACGGGTAGCCAGCATGGAGTTGGCCGCATACTTGATCATTTCCGCTGATGGGATATCGGTGAACAACACGCGGAAATTGTTGAGCAGGAAGGGACGATAAAGCCTTGTCATGAGCGCACGGGCTCTCTCCGACTCCACACCGACGACCACACGGTCGGGACTCATGAAGTCCTTGATAGCTGCACCCTCTTTCAGAAATTCAGGATTGGAAGCCACGTCAAACGGGATTTTCTCACCCCGCTTGGCCAATTCCTCCTCAATGACCGCCTTGACTTTCTTGGCTGTGCCGACGGGGACGGTGGATTTCGTCACCAGCACAGTATATCGCTTGATGTTCTGCCCGAACTCACGAGCCACATTCAGCACATATTTCAAATCCGCCGATCCATCCTCATCAGGAGGAGTGCCAACGGCACTGAAGACGAGAGACACATCGTCGATCACCTCCTTGAGGTTGGTTGTGAAGGTGATTCTGCCAGCATTGACATTACGCCTCACCATCTCATCAAGTCCGGGCTCATAGATGGGAATCTCGCCATTGCGGAGTTTCTCGATTTTCTGTTCGTCAATGTCCACGCAAGCCACATGGACACCCATTTCAGCAAAGCAAGCTCCACTGACCAGGCCGACATAGCCTGTTCCTACTACTGCTACATTCATAATTGATAATAAATAAGTTATGCTTTATTCATACAAGTCCACGTTGTAATCGAAATGCGACTCCACGTCACACAACCGGGGATGGTGCTTGTCTTTCTCAGAGAGGACGATCTTGTCGGCCGGGATCCTCCAGTCTATGGCCAGATCCGGATCATCCCAGGCAATAGCCCCCTCGCTCTCCGGATGGTAGAAATCATCACATTTGTACTGGAAAACAGCCTCCTCTGAGAGCACGCTGAAACCATGGGCAAAACCACGTGGAATAAACAGCATCCTACGGTTCTCGCCTGAGAGTTCCACAGCCACGCTCTTGCCGTAAGTCGGCGACCCTTTCCGGATATCCACAGCCACGTCGAGCACCGTCCCACGGTGCACCCTCACCAGTTTGCTTTGTGTGAATGGCCATTTCTGATAATGCAGTCCCCTGACCACGCCGTAGGACGATTTGCTCTCATTGTCCTGCACGAAATTGATTTCCCTCACCAGTTTGTCGAAGTCTCTTTTGGAATAAGACTCAAAGAAATAGCCACGAGCATCCTCAAAAACTTTCGGCTCGAGAATAACGAGGCCCTCAATATCTGTTTTGATTACTTCCATTGAATAAAAATTTTTAAAAAACAAGTTCAGCCAAGGAACCCTTTTATAATTCGGGTGCAAAAATAAGAAAAAAAAAGGAAATGGCAAAAAGATATATGACACATCTGTCAAGAAGAGTCTATTATCATGCTTTATCTACGTTTATCTCAATAATTCTCGTTGGTATTTCATTAGAATTTTGTAATTTTGCATGGATTTTCAGAATTACAAGATGGTTCTGCGGACTTCTGCATAGATATCAGTGCTGATTCCACATGCGGTACCCACTGAATGTCAACACATTAGTATTTTTCTCCCAATCCTTTCGGATTGGGAGGGGGATATTTTTGTGTAGACACGATTCCGCTATTTCGACCATCTTTTCTGCCCAAAAGGCAGTCATTCTTTAAAAAACAATGAATTTATTTTATTTAAGTCTTATACTGACATTCGCCTCCCTCTTGTTTATCAACAACAAGCGGAATGCGCTGATTATCTCCTTCATTCTCCTTTTCATACCCTGGGGACTTCAATTTCAAGCAACCCAAGACTGGGAAGTCAATCTTCTCCGGTGGGATTTTGTGAATGTCAATGCAAAAGTAGGTCTTGATGGTGAAGACCGTGAGCTGGAACCTCTTTACACCTTGATCCTCCAAATATGCAAGCCCCTCTCGTTCTATGGTTTTCTCATGCTCTCAGGGCTTATTGAACTAACGGTGATCTTCCTTTTCATCAAGAAGTATGTCACTCCGAGCTATTACTGGGTATCTATTTTCATATTGATGATCAAGGTGAACTACGGCCTTTTGTTCATCAATTCCAACCGCCAGACGCTATCTGTCATCTGTGTTATGTTGGGTGTGTATTTCATGATCAACACCAAATTACCCAAATCTATCAAGGACAAAAACATCCTATATATCCTGATAACCATTCTGATGTTTCTTGCAGCCCCCAAAATTCACAGTTCCTCCTATATCTCCTATATGATTATACCCATATACTTGTTGATCAAGTTATGGAAAAATCCCAACCGAGTCATTTTGTTCGCTCTATGCAACGTCCTATACGTCAGTCGTTTCTTCATCGATGCCGGCAACTACCAACTTTTTGCCTCACTTTACCTGAACTCCCTGCACATTGAGGAGATAAACTTTTTCGATAAATATCTGGAAGGTTTGGACAATGAGAATTTGGTGAGTTCACGATTCAATCAGGTTGTGGAATGGTTGATGATGAACTTGATCATATCTTTCTTCCCCAAACTCTCCTCGGAGCACCGTCTTTTCGGATCTTTGTGGATCCTGAGTTATTTGTTAGGCGGCTTCCTGATGCACACACTGGCAAGAATCACGGTTTATTTCTATATATTCCTTGTTTTCGTGGCGCCTCGTATTTTCGAGTTGCTCAACAAGCTGTTTGACAAGCGAAACCTCCTCCTCATCTCTGTTTACCTCATGGTCATCTTGTTTTTCCTCAACAACTTCCGAGTGAACATGACCGATAACGGTGAAGGAAGGTATTACTACAAATGGCACGATTTCAAGACTGTATTTGAAGCTCCAGACTGGAAATAGCAGCTCAATGAGAGTTTTCATCATCACCAACAACCCTCTCCCCAACGGTATGGCCTCGACGCACCGCATCGACTGCTATGCAAAAGCCCTTGCTCGTCAGGGAGTGACATGTGAGGTGATCATCTACCATCGGACGGAAATATATGGCAGGAAGCCGAAAAACACCATTGGAAGCGGTGACCTCGGCGAATATCGCTATCAATATATCGGAGGCACTCCTCTACGTGGGTCAAATGTCTTTTATCGGCAATATTCCGATCTGATGGACAAGTTCCGCACGACAGCATATCTCCGAAAGCAACTGCGCCAAGGCGATGTGCTTTTTCTCTACATGAGTGAGGAGCACTTTTTGACTTATCTTTTGATACGATTGGCTCATCAGCTCAACATCCCCATCGTGAGAGAATTGTGTGAATATCCTTATGGCACCAAAGAAGAAACCCTCAAGATCAGATGGAAGCGTGCCTTCTACATGAGGCATATTTTCCCCAAGCTCGATGGAGCCGTATGCATCTCAGAATCGCTGTATCAGTTTGCGAAAAAGCATCATCCTTATGGGCATTTTTTCAAAGTCCCTATTCTCGTCGAGAGAAGTCGTTCGGACGAGTCCTATCGCCACACACATCCTTATATTTACCATGGCGGAACTTTATATGAGCGAAAAGATGCCATAGTGAGTACGATGCAAGCATTCGGAGAAGCCTGCGTCGCTTTGGGCAAGAAGGTGGATTTCATTCTATCCGGACCTCCGTCCCCTCATCAGCAAGAATTGAATGACCTCATTCACCGCTATGACATCGAGGACAATGTTTTTTTCCTCCCACAGCAACCACCGGAGAAAGTAGCTCAATACCAAAATGGTGCTTTTCTCACGATTCTCAACAAGCACGACAACTCCCAGAACAGGAATGGTTTCTCGACCAAACTCGGCGAAGTTCTGATGTCGGAGACGGCAGTGATCACCACCACCGTCGGCGAGGCCAATTATTGGCTCAAAGACGGCGAGAGTGCCTATATCGTCGCACCTGGCCACCCGGAGTTGATCAAGGAGAAAATCATAGAGGCGTTCAACGATGAGAAGACGCGGAATCGGATTGCCCATAACGGCAAGCTCATCGCAGAGCAGAATTTCAACCTGTCCTATCAAGGAGCGAGGTTGCATGGATTTTTTGAGCAACTCATCCTCGAGAAGTCGTCAAGATGACAGTTTCCAAGAAGATATTGGTCGTTTTGCCCTCCAATGTCGGAGGTGCCGAGAGGGTCACCGTCACGATTTCAGGTTTTCTGATCTCAGCCGGATATGACGTGAAATACGTGATTTTATCCGACAGAATCGGGTCTATCAAAGATATTCTACCCGTACGACAAACCACAGAACTCGTCAAGATACGCAATATCTGGGACTTCACCATCACCAAACTGGTCAAGTTGTTGCGAAGAGAACGGCCAGCGTATGTATTCTCATCCCTTCGCTATATCAATCCCCGTGTGCTCATGGCAGCCAAGATAGTCGGAGGAATCAAAGTGGTGGTGAGAAATGACAATGGCCTCTTGACCGCCCGTTGGGACAACAAGCTTTTGATGCGCCTCACTTACCGCTGGGCGAACGCCATCATCGCCCAGCAAGAGGAGATGCGCCAGGAATTGATCCAGGAAATGCATCTCCCTGAGAAGAAGGTCCATGCCATCAATAATCCCCTAAGCACCCACGAGATCGACAAAATGATGAATGCTCCTTCGCCTTATCCTGAAACTGTGGGAAAGAAATACCTCTGTGCCGGAAGATTCTTCTACAATAAAGGTCAGGATCTCGTCTGCGAGGCATTCAAGGAAGTACTGGCTCAAATCCCCAATGCCCACCTCTATCTTTTGGGCAAATACGACAAGGAAGACCCCTACTTTATCAAAGTCAACCGATTCATTTGTGACCATCACCTTGGCGATCAGGTTCACCTTATTGGGCATGAGTCCAATCCATTCAAGTGGATGAGGCATTGTGACTGTTTTGTCTTACCATCCCGTTATGAAGGAACCCCCAACAGTCTGATAGAAGCAATGTATGTCGGTTGCCCTGTTGTGGCCACCCGCTGCATTCCCATGATAGAAAGAATGGTGAAAAATGGCTACAACGGCATCCTGGTGGAGCCAGAAAACATCCATGAGATGGCCGAGGGCATGATTAAAGCATGTGACCTGCATGATTTCAAGATGACCTACCGTCCCGGGACCCCTCAAGATTTCCTCACATTGTTTGAGCAATAGTCTACAACCAATGAACGACGCACAACTACGCCAACGTTTCAACCCTGAAGGATCAGACCTTCGAGTGATTCAGAAAACCATGCTGTCTATCATGGTGGAGATAGACCGTATTTGCCAAAGGAACGGCTTGCGGTACTGGCTTTGCGGCGGAACCACTTTAGGTGCTGTCCGCCATGGGGGATTCATCCCATGGGATGACGACATTGACATAGAGATGCCAGAAGAGGATGTCAGGAAATTCCTGGAGATTGCCCCCAAACAGTTGCCCGATCATTTGGTGATTCAGAATCACCATACTGACAAGTATTTCATGTTTCCGTTTGTTAAGGTCCGTGACATCAACACCAAACTGACAGAACTGACAAAAATAGACCGGTATTACAAATACCGTGGAGCTTTCGTCGACATCTTTCCGACTAAGTCATGCAATCCGATGTTGCAATCGATAGCTTATCAGATTCAGCTGAACTGCCTGATCCGTCCTGCCAAATACATCCCTTTCAAGTGGTTCAACACTTTGTTGATAGGAGTCTACTGTGTGGTTCAACTGGTTTACCGTCTGTTCGACCTGATCGACATTCTCATCAAGAGCGACAGCATCATGATCGTGTATGGTTGTGCCAAAGTCAACCCCAAACGTCCCGTGGATTGTATCTATCCCACACAGCGAATCCCCTTCGAGGATGTTGAGTTGTCAGCCCCCCATGATCCGGATCAATATCTTCGTCTGATTTTTGGGGACTACATGAAATTACCCGATCTCGACAAGATAGCCATTCATACGAGCAACATAGAGTTCTTATAACTCGACATTACCATGAAAACGCATCTGTCTGCGCTTATCATTCTCATTGCCATTCCCGTTGCATGTTCACTTTTGTCATGCCACGAGACCAATGTAGAAGAGAAGGATCCACTGATTATTCTCCAAGAGATAGAAGAATCCGACCATCTCATTATGGATCTTTATCCTTCATACCTCCGCGAGGAATACGACAAGACCATTGCAGATGTCAAAGCTGTAGCAGACTCCTCAAGTTGCATCATCCTCTACGCCTGTGACCTTCACTTCTCCTATCCGGGAAGCGGTTATGCAGAGAAAGCCCTTCTCCCCCCCATCGTGAATCTGTTTCTCAGCATCAAAAAAGCCGAAGAAGACCTGCACCCCAATCTTATCTTTTTGGGAGGAGACTATATCCAACTCCCTCGATTGGAAGAAGGTCAAACCAAAGAGATGGGTTTTCAAGTGCTTGATTACATCAACCAGTGGTTGGATCAGTATCAAAGCCATCATTTCCTGATTGCCGGCAATCACGAGGAGAACTATACGGGCGACAGGACAGGATATGGCATGACCCTTGATGAGTTCTATGCTTCTTCCCAGGAGAAATATGTCGAAAACCGGGACATCTCGGAGGTAAGCGACAACCATCAGGTTTTCTTTTTGGACGACCAGTCCTCAAAGATCCGTTTCGTGTTCTTAAACACCACATCCCCAGAGTATTCATCCTTGAAAGAAGGATTGCAACAGACATTGAAGCAAACCCCTTCAGACTATTCCGTGTTGGTCTTCAATCATTTCATCGGCAGTGATTACAATGGTTTGGAGCCCCAACCTTATCAGTCAGTGATGAATGCGATGGACTGGATCAAGCAATCTGGCGTAGACTTCATCGGATGGATAGGTGCCCATAACCATGCAGATGTATGTTATGTCTATAACGGGAAGGTTGGTCTTTCATGCCTCCAAAGCGGTCTTTGGACATCAGGACTGTCACAAGACAGCATCCGCTATGAGCATCAGTTGAGCACCAAGGACGAGATCGCCCTCTCCGTGCTGGTCATCAACAAGAAAGCGGGGAAGATCCACATCATGAGAATGGGTCTTGGAAAAGACCGCGAGATCAATTACAATACCCAAAGCGGCAATGTCGGTTTGGTCAAATCAATCCATTGAAGATGAGAATCCTTCTGGCCAATAAATTCTATTATCCCAAAGGTGGTGATTGTATCTACACCATGAATGTGGAACGGCTCCTCGTTTCCCATGGCCATGATGTGGCGGTTTTCTCCATGCAACATCCCGACAATCACTCCACCCCATGGCAGCGTTTTTTCCCCTCAGAAGTGAGTTTCAGACCAGGTAAAGGCCTCCTTAAGGCCATTGCCCGCCCATTTGGCACGAAAGAAGTACGTCATTGTTTTTCTGAATTGCTGGATACCTTTCAGCCCGATGTCATCCATCTCAACAATATCCATTCTCAGCTTTCCCCACAGATTGGAGAACTGGCTCACCAAAGAGGTATCAAAGTCATTTGGACTCTCCACGATTACAAGTTGATCTGTCCTCGCTATGACTGTATGCTTCACGATCGCCAATATTGCCAAGCCTGCCAAACAAGCAAATGGTCTTGCCTCAAGCACCGTTGTGTGAAGAACTCCATGTTGGCCAGTTATATCGGCTATCGGGAAATGGCTGTATGGAACAAGCAACGTTTATCCTCTTTCACCGACTTTTTTATTTGTCCAAGCCAGCACATGCTCGAAGAGATGAAGAAATGCGGATTCCCAAGCCACCAACTTGTTCACCTCAACAATTTCATCGACGTGGCCAAATGCCAGCGAGATTCCTACCAGAAAGGAGAATATTATTGTTACTTCGGGCGTCTAAGCAAGGAAAAGGGGGTAAGGACCTTGGTAGAGGCTGCGAACAGTCTGCCCTACCCTCTGCTCATCATAGGCGATGGCCCCTTGCGCGAAGAACTCGAGAAGGTCGCCCGGCCTCACATTCGCTTTGTAGGTCGGAAAGATTGGGATGCCCTCAAAAAACTTGTCGGAGAATCCCGATTCAGCGTCTTGCCCTCTGAATGCAACGAGAATAATCCACTCAGCATCATCGAATCAAAATGTCTTGGCACCCCAGTCTTAGGTTCTCACATCGGAGGTATACCCGAGCTCATCACTAACGAGAAAAACGGACTGACCTTCAAGCCTTACGATAAGGAAGACCTGAGAAAGCAAATCGACCGAATGTGGCGCATCCCATTCGACTACCCACAAATCGCCACTGATTCCACCCATGAATATGATGCTGAGACCTATTATCGTCATCTGATCAACCTATACCAAAAATAACCTACCATGAAAATGAAAAGACTGATTATCCCATTGCTCTGTGTGATCGGCATCTTCGTATGCCAAGCCAAAGGTCCATCTAAGATCTATGTCTCCTCAACCAGCGGAGACGACCGCAACACAGGGAAAAGCCAGGAGTCTCCTGTCAGGACCATCAACTGTGCTCTTTCCAAAGGCAACGACATCTATCTGAAGTGTGGTGATGTGTTCTACGAGTACATCCGTTTGAAGGGCAAAAGAATTTTCTCTTACGGTCAAGGTCCCAGACCTGTGATATGTGGCTACAAACGTATCGTCAAACCCAAATGGAAGAAAGCCGGTCGTAATCTATGGAAAATCCGCCTGTCAGACAACCTGTTCTCAGGCTATGACACCAAAGGTTCCTCATTGCTTAACAACATTGGTTGCATCCATGAATATGACAAGGATCTGGTTCATGGCCGGAAAGTGGAGCGGAAAAATGAGTTGAAAGAAGATTGGGACATGTGGCAAACCCATCAATATGACAGTCGTTCGGTGACCGCCCGTTCGTTTGACGAACTGATACTCTACAGCAAGACCAACCCCAATCAGTTGAAGCTGGAGTTCTCCGTGGGGACGATTGGCGTCACCATGTCCGAATCAACATTAAACAATATCGAGATCCGAGGTTTCGGTTGTCATGGTATTGTACCTCAATCCAACTCTACCATCACGAATTGCCGTTTGGATGCCATTGGGGGTATGATGTATATTGGAACCTCCAAGTACGTATGCTATGGCAACGGCATAGAATTTTGGGTTGACGCCCACCCCGTTGAGGATTGCCTGGTGGAGAATTGCATTGTGTCGCGCTGTTACGATGCAGGCATGACCATACAAGGCAATGCCACCACGAAATTAATCCCAAAGAACATCCTTATCCAGAATAATCTCATCACAGAATGCTGTCAGGGCTGGGAAGATTTCCTCAACAATGGAAAACAATACGTCAATTGCAGGTTGAAAAACAATGTCATTGCCAATTGTGGCAACACGACAGGTTTCGGTTATCCCTCATCCCGGTTTGTATTTTGCAATGTCCTGGGTCATAACCATAATGTGAGGAATGGTATGATCATCGAAGGCAACACCTTCATCGGCGGCAATCTTTACTGTGCCTCACCCAGCAACGGAGACTACCAGTCAAACATCTGGAAAGACAATATTTTTTACACCACCCAAGGTCAATGGCTTCTGTCCTATTACACAGGGAAGAGTGACCTCATCACCCTCCCGAAAGGAAACGACATGAGCAAATCCTTCAAGTCGGCTAAAGAGACAGCCATCCAGAGATACCGTCAAAAGACCGGAGACAAGACCACACGTATCGAAATCAAAAGCGAGGATGAGATACGGGAGATGGTCAGGAGTCAATTAAAGGCGTTTGGCTTATGATTGACTGACAAGATAAGAGAATTGAGAAAAAGAGCCATGTCACAAAACATACCGCATCCAACAGATGCCAGCATCATATTGACCTACCGCTGTCCCATGCGGTGCCAGATGTGCAACATCTGGAAGAATCCCACGCAGAAAAGTGAGGAGCTGAAAGCGTCAGACCTCACCACTCTGCCCCAGTTGAAATTCATCAATCTGACTGGTGGCGAGCCTTTCATCCGCGAAGACTTGGAAGAGATCGTGGAAGAATGCTACCGCCACACCCCCAGGATAGTCATCTCCACCTCGGGGTGGTTTGAAGACCGGGTGATTGCCCTGGCCCGGAAATATCCTCAGATCGGCATCAGGATTTCGATCGAAGGTCTGTCGCAGAAGAATGACGAGCTCCGCGGCCGTGAAGGAGGTTTCGACAAAGGACTCCGCACGCTGCTCACCCTCAAGCGCATGGGGCTGAAGGACATCGGTTTCGGATGCACGGTCTCCAACCACAATTCCAGCGACATGCTGTCGCTTTACCAGTTGTCGAAATCTCTGGGCATGGAGTTCGCCACCGCCGCTTTCCACAACTCCTACTATTTTCACAAAAGCGACAACCGCATTACCAACACCGATGAGGTCTGTGGCAATTTCCGTCAACTCATCCAGTGGCAATTGGAGGAAAACCACCCCAAGAGTTGGTTCAGGGCATGGTTTAACATGGGTCTGATCAACTACATTGAGGGCAAACGACGGATGCTGCCCTGTGAGGCAGGCATGGTGAACTTCTTCATCGACCCTTGGGGAGAAGTGATGCCCTGCAACGGACTTGAGCAACGCTACTGGAAGGAAAGCATGGGCAACATCCACGACAAACCCTTCATGGACATCTGGCAGAGCGACCAGGCCGCCCGTGTGAGAGAGAAAGTGAGCAAATGCCCCAAGAACTGCTGGATGGTAGGCACAGCCTCGCCGGTCATGCACAAATACATCAAATATCCCGCCAAATGGGCTTTACGCAACAAGTTGCGCGTGATGACCGGAAAAGCTCCCTGCATCGACCCGCAATGGCATGATGTGGGGCAGGATCCACAGCAAGGCATGGGCGCACAGGTCTTGCCCGAGGAAAAACAAGGATAAGCATTCTACCGGATGAAGATTGTCGTCACAGGCACCCGTGGAATTCCCCGGATCATGGGAGGGGTGGAAACCCATTGCGAGGAACTCTTTCCCCGATTGGCCCGTATGGGGTATGACATCACCGTCATCCGCCGAAAATGGTATGCTCAGGATGGCTTGCAGGAATGGAACGGTGTGCACCTCATCGACCTGGACACCCCCAAGAAGAAGAGTTTCGAAGCCATCATTCACACCTTCAAGGCCATTCTGAAAGCCCGCAGTCTGGGAGCCGACATCGTGCATATCCATGCCATTGGCCCGGCGCTGCTTGTCCCGATGGCCCGTTTGCTTGGCATGAAAGTCGTATTCACCCATCATGGTCCGGACTACGACCGTGACAAATGGGGTTTTGCAGCCAAGACCATGCTCAAGCTCGGAGAGCGTCTTGGTGCATGTTATGCCAACGAAGTGATCGTGATCTCCGATGTGATCCGCCAGATACTGGCCAACAAATATGGCCGCAACGACACCCACCTTATTTATAATGGCATGGCCGATCCGTCGTTTGTCGACGACCCCGAATACTTTGAAGAGTTAGGCATCCAAAAACGGAAGTACATTCTGGCGATGTGCCGGTTCGTACCCGAGAAAAACCTCCACCATCTTGTGGAAGCTTATGAAGAGCTCAAACGACAAGGAAAGGCGCAAGACATACGACTCGTACTCGCTGGGGATGCCGATTTTGACGATGACTATTCCAAAAGGCTGAAAGCGATGGCCAAGACCCACGGTGCCGTGCTCACCGGTTTTGTAAAAGGGCGTAAATTGCATTCTTTATTATCCGGGGCCCGCTGTTTTGTCCTGCCCTCATCCCATGAAGGGCTACCCATTTCACTGCTAGAGGCGATGGGATATCGGTTGCCCGCTGTCGTGAGCGACATACCCGCCAACCTCGAGGTAGGTCTGCCTCAAGAGTGTTATTTCCACCTTGGCGACATCAAAGAATTGGCACAGCGTCTTGAAGACCACATCAGGTCGGATTTTCAGCCCATAGACTACGACATGTCGAAATACAACTGGGATCATATCGCTGCGCAAGTGGCACAAGTCTATAACCGCATACCCTAATCTTTCATTTTCAATCTTCAATTTTCAATAATTCATAAACATGTTCGATTTATTTCAAGCATACCGAACTTTTTTTGGCAAAGGAGACGCACTCTATCAATTGTTCTCTCCCTATCGCATCTGTCCTTTAGGCGCCCACGTTGACCATCAGCACGGTCTGGTGAGCGGATTTGCCTTCGACAGTGGTATTGAATTTCTTTTCTCCGCCACCGATACCGGCAAGGTGGAAATGTGTTCCCTCTCTTTTGAGGGGCTCATGACCTTCAATGTGAGGCGTGAGATAGACTCCAAGCAGAACAACTGGGGCGACTATCTCCGTGGAGCCGTCTGGTCGTTGCAGCAGGATTTCCAGTTGCAGCGTGGTATTCGCGGTGTCGTGAAAGGCTCTATGCCCATTGGTGGTCTCTCCTCCTCCGCCGCATTGCTCTGCGGGTTCGTTAAGGCCCTCGACAAAGTGAACAACCTTGGTCTTGACAAGATGCAAGTCATCAAATATGCCTCCATGGCCGAACGACAATATGTGGGGTTGAACAATGGCATTCTCGATCAAGCCTGTGTAGTTCTCTGCGAATCGGAAAAGTTGTTATATCTTGACACCGAGACTTCGGAATACAAGATCCTGCAGTTTGGCGACGGCCGCAAGAGCCTGCCCTTCAAGATCGGCATTTTCTTCAGCGGCGTCACCCGCAAACTGACCGGAACCGACTATAACCTCCGTGTGTCGGAATGCAAGACCGCCGCGTGGATCATGCAAGCCTATGAGGACATACCTCTGAAGGAAATGCAAGACACCCGCTTGCGCGACATTCCTGAGGAGCTTTTCGAAAAGCATGAGGGGCAGATGCCGGTCCGTTTTGCCAAGCGAGCCCGTCATTTCTATACAGAGTGCGACCGTGTGGAAGCCGGTGTGAAAGCCTGGGAGAAAGGCGACATCAAGGAATTCGGCAAGCTAATTTTCGAAAGTTGCGAGAGTTCGATGAACAACTACGAGTGCGGATCACCCGAACTGATCGAACTCTACAAGATCATGCGCCGCACCGATGGCATCTATGGCGGGCGTTTCAGCGGAGCTGGTTTCAAGGGAGCCTGCATCGCCCTTGTCGATCCCACCAAAGAAGATAGCATCCGGGAGTTCATCACCAAAGAATACCTGAAAGTGTTCCCTCAATACCACGATTCCTTCAAGGTGTTCTTTTGCAACACCAGCAATGGCGTTGATTTTCTCTAATCCGATACACCGCCCCATCATTCCTATCACATGAAAAATATCATCATTGCGGCAGGCTATGCCACCCGCCTTTATCCTCTGACCGAGAATTTCCCCAAACCCCTGTTGAAAGTAGGCAAGCGTTCTATCCTTGAGCGGATGCTCGACGACATCGACCAGATTCCAGATATCGACGAGCACATCATCGTGACCAATCACAAGTTCTCATCCATTTTCAACGACTGGGCCACAGCCACCCATTACACCAAGCCCGTCCGCATCATCGACGATGGCACAGAGAGCAATGAGACCCGTCTTGGAGCAGTCAAAGACCTGCTTCTGGCCATCGACACCTGTCAAGTGGACGACGACATCATGGTGCTCGCCGCCGACAACATCCTCGATTTCTCATTCCAGGGATTCGTGGATTTCTTCAAGAGCAAGCGCACCTCGGTGATCATGAGCTACCATGAGCCGGAACTGAAACGCCTGCAGCGCACAGGCGTCATCGCCGTCGACAGCAACTGGCGTGTACTTCAGATGCAGGAAAAGCCAGAAGTTCCCGTATCAGAACTGGCAGTACCCCCCTTCTATATCTACCGTCGTAGCGACCTGCCCCTGATCAAGGACTGCATGAACCACGGTTGCGGTTTCGATGCCCCCGGCAATCTCGCGCATTATCTGGTCGACGTCACCACCATCCATGCTTGGCAGATGCCCGGCAAGCGCTACGATATCGGTTCGCTCGACAGCTACGAGGAAGCCCAGACCTTGTTTGGCTGATACTGACGAGAGCATGATTTCACCATTATAAATGTCTTGGAAGAAGCGTTATCGTTGTGAGACGTGCGGATATGAGGCCGATGACTATGAAGGCCGCGGCTTGTTCCGTCAGGAGATCACATCGGTGAGCTGTGCTCAGTGCCACACCATCCAGCACCTTGTTGTAGGCGGCATCATCTCGGATGTCGCCCCTTCTTTTCGCAGTGAGGTGGGCCGTCTATGTCTGAGATGTGGCAGCGACGCCATCCGTATCTGGGACAAGAGGACCTGTCCGAAATGCGGCGGCCGCATGTCCTATACCGGAACTAAGGAATTCTGGACTTGAGAAATCCTTAGTTCCAATTCTTTTTTCTCCCCCATTTTTTTTCAGCAAATCCCTTGAGGTATTCTCTCTCTTGCCTGTCAAGGTAGTAGAATACACAAGAGACCACAATCATAGCATACATCGCAGATGTGTGCATAATGAACCGTGCCCAGGACTCTTCTTGCTCCGGGAAAGCGAAGGAGACAGCGAAAACAGCAGCTGCGATCACCACGCTTTTGAAAAGTATATTCTTAGAGAAAGCCTTCAGATCAAATCCGAAAGTTTTCCTTGCGAACCAGATATTGACGACACATTGCAGCAAAGAGCAAGCGATCGTCACATAGATGGCAGAATAGCAACTGCCCCCGAGACAAAAGACCACATAGATCAGCACCACGTTGAGCAGATACAATACCGACATGTAAGTCTGCTGCCATTTGATTTTTCCTGTAGCATGCACACTCTGGTACAAGAAATAGGTGAATGAAGCCACATTCACATTAATAAGAGCGAGAACAGTGAACTGAGGAGCGTAGGGAGGCACATCAGCCAAAATGACATCCAAGACGAAATGCGGTTCGGCGATAACGGGAGCCGTTACCAGCAAGAGAAGGACGAACGTTATTTTCGTTCCCGAATCAATCAATTGATTCATTCTCTGTCGGTTACCTGCACTGTACGCGGCCATGATTTGCGGCACCATCGCCTGTTTGAAATTCATAGCAAAGGTATTGACCATGTTCATGATTGTCGCAGCGATGGCGTATGCGGCATTGACCGTGAGGTTGAAGAAGATGTTGATCAACACGACCACTCCCTTGTCTCTGAGCAAAGAGAACAGCACCGTGAAGAGCAGCATCGAGATGAAACCTGTCATTTCCTTCACAAGGGTTTTGTCCCTATCTATCCTGAATGCCGTCTCTTTGTATTTTCTGGCCAGGAAATTGACCGCCATGATATAAGAGAAGGTGATGACGAAGTTCATGACCGACAGGGTGATCAGTTTGTCGAAAGAAACCACATAGAGCAAGTATAAGATCACCAACCTGCAAAGAGCCTGTATGATATCCAGAGTGGCGAACTTAGCGAAATCCTCTCTTGCCCTGAGCAAAGCAGCGTAAGGCACATTGAGTATATTGAGCAACAAGGAGAACAATGAGATTTGAAACACCACATGTGCGGCAAACATTCTCTCTTGTGGGATATTCAGTTTTCCAAGAAAGAAGACAGCGAAAATCTCCCCGACAAGCAGAGTAATGGCAGCCACCCAACAATGCAAGTATATCCCCACCCCAAAGACCTTGGACAGTCGCTGCTCATTATTCTTGCCGATTTCATAGGAATAGAACCGCTGCACAGCCGTTCCCATCGACCCATTGATGAACGAGAACAAAGCGACGATGCTTCCCACGAGGTTATTGAGTCCATAATCCTCAGAGCCGAGAACCTGCAATGTGATTCTGACGGTAAAGAAAGACACCGCCATGGTGATTGCCATACGGAAATAGAGGGCAATGGTGTTTCTTGCTATTTTTTTGTTGTTTTCCTGCATAATCAACGGACCATGATATCAGGGGATAGTGCTTTTCCACTGTCCCGGTGCTGTAGGATCTCATGGTAAGTCCTTCTCCATTTCTCCATAAACATTCTGTTGCTATAGTTCTCCTCGACCGTGACAAGCGCATTGTCTCTGATTTTCGAGGCGAAGTCTGGATTCTCGACGAGTCTGACCATTTGTTCGGCCATCGCTTTGTAGTCGCCTTTCTCCGAGAGCAACACACACTCTCTTTTCTCATTCAGTTGCGGAGTGGCTGGAGTGACGCTTGTCACCACAGGCAGTCCACATGCCATCGCTTCCCGGATTGTTCCCGAGATCATATCCACTTTCAGAGGCAGCAGTGCGAATCTCGATTTCTTGATTTGCCGCAACACATCCTCATGGGTGGCTTTAGGTCCGGTGAATTCAACAAACTCACTGATGCCAAGTTCCTGTGTTCTTGCATCAAGCGACATTTTATAAGGTTCGTCGTATGCCCCACTGACATTCAGTTTCAATCCCGGGTGCATCTTCAATGCCAAAGCGAAAGCCTCTATCGCCACATCACAAGCTTTATTGATGTTCGCTGCGAAATACACGAAATCATATTCTTTTTCTCCGCACTCCGTATTGATATCCACCCCCACGGCCAGAGGTAGATCGCAAATCACCCCATTGGGCTGGATGAAGCGTCTGACATCCTGCTGAATCCGGGGGCTCCCTGAGAATATATAATCGCATCTCCCGATCACCTGCCGTTCGATGCTTGCCCGTTGCTCATACGCCTCCTTGCTGAGGGCACTGTTCTCATAGAAGCCGGGAGCCGACATCAGTGTTTGGAGTGACACGAGGCACGGGGTCGTTTTGTCCACATCCAGGGCAGCCTGAGAATAATATGGATTTTCCGCACCTATCACATGCACGATATCCGGATTGATTTTTTTGATTATTGAAGCCATGATTTTCCGATTCGACCTGAACGACCAATCCGTCTTACCCGTCCATTTGCTCCATCGATGATACAGGACGCTATCATCCTGCGACCTGAAGCACACATAGCGCACCCCGTTGAGTGTAAAGATCTGGCACTTTCCGCTGATACCCTTATGAGGGAAAAGAACCGTCAGGTCGATATCATTGAAATGCTCAAATTCCTTGATGGCATTGGTATTCCACACAGCCATATCCTTCCATGCAGGCAACGCCGAGCCTTTCATCCAAGCCTTGAGCCTTTTAAGCAATGACTTTCTGAATCGAATGTGCTGCCTGACCCTCTCATTAGAAAAATGGCAGACCCACACCACTTTGATACGATTCCTCATAAGACATCTATCATTTTGAGGTATTCGTTCCATTCGCCGACATCCCTCCATGCGTTTTCACTGACAGGGAAGCAACCGATTCTCCCTCCCCTTCGCCTTATCACCTCCATCAAGTCGGTGATATGGAAAAACTCCCCTTGAGGGATATCGCTGATCAATTCGGGATTGAGGACATACACCCCAGTATTGATCATGTAGGTTGTCTCTGGTTTTTCTTTCAGTGCGGTCATCAGTCCATTCTCACCGGTTTCCACCACGCCATAAGGTATCTGATGACTTTTGACCGCTGTGATCACAGTCAGTTCATTATGGTTGGCCACATGATAGTCGTAGACCTCTCTATAATCCTGATCGATGAGGATATCACAATTGGATACGAAAAAAGGAGTATGGATGATTTCCTTAAGCAAGGCTACGCTACCGATGGTGCCCAGCGGCCTGGTTTCCTGGAAGAACTCTATCTGATATTGATGCTCTAATTGGCTGAGATAATATTTGATCATGTCGGATTTGTAATTGACCGACATATAGAACCTTTTGCATCCGATACCCTCGAAACGGTCCATGATTTCCTCAAGGATGGTTTTCTGGCCGATCGGAACAAGCGGTTTGGGGATGACATTCGTGAGAGGCCTCAACCGCGTCCCCTTCCCTCCTGCCATGATGACCACGGGCACATCGATGGGATTTCTTTCTGGAGCTTTCTCATTGATGAAGATCTCTTTCCAGAACCACACATCTACCAGATTGCCATTCCCGTCAATGATGGGCATGCACTCGGCGCGGAGCCTTCTCATCTTCTCCTTGATCACAGACTCCTCATCATCGGTAGAAGCATAGATCTTGTTTTTGTCCAGGATCTTCCCTATCACATCATTCAAGGCCACATTCCGGATAATAGCCCTTTGAATATCGCCTATGGTAAGCAGTCCCAAAAAAATATTCTCCTCATACACGAACAAGATTTTCACCCCTAAGGCATCCATCCGCTTCATTGCATCGATGAGTGACATCTGCGGTGAGACGATCCTGTCCTGAATTTTCTCCTTCATCATTATTTCTCCTATCAAATGGTCAATCCCGCGGTATAATCCTCTCTCCTGCCCCACAATTTAGCGAAGCGCTCCTTTTCCATTTCTTCCTTGATGTCGTTGAGACTTCTTAGATATCCATATTCGGGATGGTACCCCAATTCCTCGATGGTTTTGCTGATATCCAGCAGGAAGAAAGGAGCACTGGGTTTATCGGGCGCCATCACGATCCGCGAAGGATGATCGCTTGGCGAGAACACTTCGACGATACCCTTGAGTTGGTCAATCCTCGTGGTAGCGATTCCCGTTCCCACATTATAAAGTCCGCTTTTACCCCCGGAAGTCAGTGTTTTCTCGACGATTTGCACACAGTCTTTCACGTAGATGAAATCCCGGGCAGCCTGTGGATTGCCCCATAACTCGATATCGACACCCCGTTTGGCCTGTTCGATGATTCTCCACATCCCCTGCCAACGTCTGGTTCCATCCACACAATAAGTCGGATCAGGATGATAACAGAAAATATTGGGCAAGCGCAGAATATAGTAATTGAAACCGAATTTTGCGGCATAATGGCAGACGATATCCACTGCAGCGTTTTTGGTGATGCAATAGATGGTATGGTCGTCATTGACAGGAAACCTCACGGGCGCATCCGCAGGAATGGGTTTGGTGGAACCGGTCAGGTAGATCACATCCGACCAGCTTTTAGGGTAGACAAACCTGCTGACACCAGCTTGCACCGCATAGTCGAGCACGTTCATCGTACCGATGATGTTGGATTCCACATATTCGCGGGGGTCATACCCTTCCATTTTCGCAGGCAATACCGCTGCCATGTGAATGACGCCATACACATTTTCCTGCGGCAACTCCCGGAAATGATCTCTGCACAGGATATCAACCGAATGAAAAGGGATGCCATAGTCGGCGAAGAAGCCATTGTCGTCCTTCCGCTTTCCCACGGCAATCACCTCAAAGCCAAGTCCCTTGAGATGCAAGGCCGTGTAACATCCGATCTTTCCGGTAGCTCCAAAAATAACGATTTTCTTCATGTCGTGATGGTTATGAATCCATTGATAGCCTTCAAATATCGAGCAGCCATAGTTTCCACCTCATTCCTGTCTTTGCCATGGAGCATGAGATGTCCATATCTATCCAGGCTGCTATGAATCTGAGGGACCTTGTCGCCGATTCCCAAGTCAAAGCAGAAATCTGCCACTCCAGGCCAGTCTCCCACCTCTCTGACAAGTGGAGAAATATCACTGACTACGCCCTCCGGCAGCTGTAAGTATCGGATACAGGAAACCATTCCTTCCGTGGCCTGAGGCACACTGATCGTCTCGCCCACTGCCATGCGAAGCAGGAGTTCTTCCATGTTGATGCCAGTGGACAACGGCACCAGATGCGACGAGATCATGTCGCCCCCCGACCTTGGACTGGTCTCGATCACGAAGATGCCCCGTGAATTGATTTTCAGTTCTGTATGCGAGGCGCAATTCTCAAAGTGCAAGGCGGCGGATATCTTATCGATGATTATCCGTATCTCATCTTTCACCATCTCAGGCAATGTGGCGGGCTGGAAATGCCCCATCTCCACATTATAGGGATAAGGAGTCGTCGTTTTCTCCGTAAACTGCACCACCCAGTTCTTACCACCCTGATGAAGAGCCTCGATGCTATACTCCTGTCCCTCGATAAATTCCTCCACCAGCACAGAATCCATTTTCGTGAAAGCCAAAGCTTCATTGAAAGCCCAGGCAAGCTGATTCTGGTCACGGCAGACCATTACCCCTCTGCTGCCAGAATTGTCACGGGGTTTCACTACCACGGGGAAGTTGAGACCATCCACATCATTGAGCGATGTCATCAGTTTTCCTTTGGCGCAAGGTATGCCGGCATCGTTGAAGCGCGACTTCATGCTGTATTTGTCGGTCGACCATCGTGCCGTATCGACGGAATAAAAGGGCAGCTGCATCTCCTGTGCCACACGAGCCATCATCACCAACGGTTTGTCGGTAGCAGCAGTAACGATGGCCGACACACCGTATTTCGTGGCCACCTCCATCGTTTTCTCGAAGTCTTGTCCTCCCACCACCTCATAAGCATCCACATCATCCCTGCAAGCGGCATCCGGCAGCGGGTCAATGCCCACGGTGTAGAGCCCCATGGCTTTAGCCCTGCAGATGATGGAGTGTTGTAGGGAGCCGACCCCGAACACCATGACTACACCATTGTCTTTTCTCATTTCTTCACTGTCTTTAGTGCAGCGAGCAAAGTATCGCAAACGAAGTCCACATCCTCCTCGGAGAGAGCCGCATACATGGGCAGTGTAATCTCATTGTTGGTCACATACTCCGTCTGAGGAAGAGCAGCAGCCGCCTCCCGGAATGTGGCGAACTGATGAACGGCAGGATAATGAACACTCGTCTGTACACCTTCGGCATGTATGAAATCCCTGATCCTGTCACGGTATTCCCTTGTGGAATCAGTCAGGACAACGGGGAAGATATAATTGCTGACAAATTCATGGTTGTCGGCAAACGGTATGACCAGCCCATCGGCACCCTCAAGACGCTTGAGATAGTGCTCACGCACTTTCACTCGGGTCTGCAGGTCACCGGGAAGTTTTTTCAGCTGTTGGATAGCGATAGCCGCTCTGATGTCATCCATTCTAAAGTTATACCCCAGACAAGTGATGTCGTACGAGGTGGCATGTCCTGAGGCACGCTGATAAGACATGGTAGTCATGCCATGAGAGCGGATCAGTCGGGCTTTGCGCTCCATCTCATCGTCATTGGTGATAAACATACCACCCTCGCCCGTAGAGATATTTTTGTTGGAGAAAAAGCTGAAAGCGGCACAGTCGCCGATGGTGCCGAGCTTCCGTCCTTTGTATTCAGAGAGCGGGCCATGGCAAGCATCCTCCACCACTTTCAGTCCATACTCCCGGGCAATCTCCATGATCTCCTCCATCCGTGCAGGGAATCCTGCCATGTGAACGACGATAATGCCCTTTGTCCTTGATGTGATCTTCCTGCGGATGTCATCCGGGTCGATATTGATATGTCCGGGTCCCACGATGTCGGCGAAGACAGGAGTCGCACCCACATAGCGGATGCAATTACAAGAAGCCGCGAAAGTGAGCGACGGGCAGATGACCTCATCGCCTGGTCCGAAGCCACACACCATGCACGCCGTGTGGAGCGCATCCGTGCAGTTGGTCATGCTGACAGCGTGCTTCACGCCCCACATCTCCCGAAACATGCCCTCCAGTTCGGCATTCTTGGGACCAGTGGAAATCCACCCCGACATGATGGTATCGTAGGCTGCTTGAGCCTCACGTTCATCGAAATTCAGATTGAACAAGGGTATTTTATATGCCATATCGATTACATTTTTTGATCCAAATTCTTACCTTTCTCCTCATGGGTGAAATTGGGCAGGAATCCCTCCAAAGCCCTGACGACATCCGATTTGGAGAACTCTGGTTTTAGGAAGATAGCCTCGAGTTCATCAAGGAAATCCCCCACCTCCTTCATGTTGTGTCGCTGCGATTTTTCGATTACGCCCAAAGAGGCGAACCTATCCATGTCGAGTTGTTCTCCCTCGACATAAAATTCCTCAAAGCTTTTCTCTCCCGTCGTGTCACTCTTAGAATAGACGACGGGGTAGGTGGTGGTTCCGGGAGTCATTTTAGATGCGAACTCCCGCGCCTCGTCATCGTTATCGAACCGCAGTGGCTGATAGCCCAACTGCCTGACGAAATCATCGCAAATGCCAGAGAAGGTTTTCATCTGCCGCTCCTCGAGTTTTGGGAAGAACACCTCACCGCTTTTGCCAAGCATGCAAGCCAGCATACAGATCTGCCCACTCTCCTCGGGTGAGACAAAAAACCTTTTTACATCGGATGGAGCAGCCAATGGCTGGTGCTTCATCAGCCGCTGCAGCCATCCGTCGAGCAGCGAGCCATTGCTGAACGCCACATTGGCAAAGCGAGCTGTTGTGACAGGGAACACGTCAGAATACGCCATTATCATATCCTCCATTACCCTCTTGCTTGCCCCCATGATATTTACGGGATTGGCAGCCTTGTCGGTCGACACACAGAAGAAATGCTTCGGGGGCATTTTGCAAAGCAAGTCAAGCAGTTTTCTGGCCTTCAGCAGGTTGTTTTCTATCAAGGCCTCCACAGAAAAGCGGTCCTTCTCACTTCTGACATGTTTATGGGCAGAGAAATTGGCGATGATATCAAATCCGTCATTCTCTCTAAGGATTCTTTCAAGGATGGGATGACTGAAATCGAGTGTATATGAGCGGTAATCTTCAGGCACGTACATCCCATACGAGGAGCGCAGGTCACGTGTCAGTTCCACGAGACCGTTCTCGCTCAGGTCGACCACCACCAACTGGGCAGGACGGAACTGAAGCACAGCCTTGATGAACGAAGCCCCTATTGACCCCGCCCCCCCGATAACCAGCACGCGCTTGCCATCGATTTCACGCCTCAGTTGCTGTTCGTTAGCCAGGATATCCTGCAAGAACATGCTTGTCCCACGCTGTGTGATGAACTCGCCAATGAAGTTGTTTATATTCAACATATAAGACAAGGAGTTGAGGAAATTTATCTATAGACAGGGCAAAATTAGCAAAAAATCTGCAGAATCAGACTTTTTGAGTCCATTATTTGACCGAAGGGAGTTGTATTCGGCATTCAGGTCAGGAAGATTGCCCTATCGAAAAAGAAATTGGGGACACTTCGCAATTGAAGAGCCCCCATTTGGTGGACGAAGATGGTTTTCAGTCAATGGGATGGAAATTGTCACGCTCACCGGCGATATAGGCTTTGCCATCCTGCACGAGATAGATGCCAAGGTCGGTGAAATAACCTGTGGTCTGCATTTGCCTGAGGTTGTCGAAAGCCACTTCCGGAGTGTCGAAAGCCTGTGCCTGGTTGAGGTCATTGCAGAAAGCCATTTTCTTGTCCTCACTGTTGAAGACAGAGAGCCATTCGTTTTTCTCTCTGTCGCCGATGACGAAAATCTGTTTCATAGTTCTGTGGTTTATGGGTTGTTGATTTGTTTGTGGCTACAAAATTAGCGACTTTATGAGTAAGTTGTCATCTCCTTGGCATGTTTTTCGACGTTAACGTTTTCATGAGGTCACATGTGAACTCTCTGGCCCCGTTTGCATTGAGATGCACGCCGTCGACGAAGAACTCATCATGGTGAATGTATTTTCGGTCGCTTGTGAAGTCGAGATACGGCACCCCCATCTCATGGCAGATATCCTTGATCGGCCGGTATCTCATGCTATCGACAGGCGCATACCATTTGGGGGAAGCCACGAAAACGAGCCGAGCCCCTTGTGCGAGCGAAATGAATTTGCGTACATACCTGAGTTTCAGCGTGTCGGTCTCGAAAGCTTCAGGGGGTGTCTCCTCACGCACCTTCATCGGGTCGAATTAAGCCTTCTGTAATACAGCACCTCGTTGCTGGTCAGGAGACCATTTCTGTGGCATCGGCTTCAACAGGCACAGCGGATTATGAATGAAATTGGAATTAAAGCGGTACATGTTGCTCCACATCTTGATAGATTCCCAGGGATCGACATCCTGATAGATTTCCTCCAACCTATCGGTTTCGGAATGTATCTTGAGCTGTGCGAGCGACTGGTGATTGTCGGTCAGCATCACATCGAACTCCGGATTCACGTCATAGATGATCAGCCGTGGCTGATGATGCTGTAGCGCCATCAACAGTCTGCCATAGGCCAGGATGATACCATTGCCGCTTGCACCGCAGTTATAGCAAGAGCGGCCCGACAACTCACTGATGACTTTGGTGTCGTAGTGGTATTCTGCTCTGGAGGAGCCGAACACCAGGATATCCTCATCCACCTGGCGACCGATGTAATTTTCCTTCCCCATCTCGCCGTCGTCCATCCTCTCGAACCAATGCCGGAAGACGACACCCACGAGGAAATCGACCACCACCATGGCTGCGGCAAGCATCAGGATTTTCAGGATAAAACGTCTCATGGCTCAGAAATTAGCGTAAATAAACTGGTCGGCGCCAAACACCCCCGCCATCATGATCAGTGTCAGCAGTACGATATATGTTGTCCATCTCACCCATCCATACCGATGATGAAGAAGTTCCGCCTTTCCTGGGAAAAACTCATCCAACGTGTCCTTCACCACCAGAACCGCGATCGCTATGGCCGCATACTTCAGGTTGAGCGACACGAAGACTGTCATCGGCAGGCTGAGGTCGAAGATTCTCGCGATGACGCCCACTGCCTCCCCGATTGTAGGCATACGGAAGAAAATCCACGCGAAGTTGACCAACAGGAACGTAATGAGGATTTTGACCGCCCTGCCCCATCTGCCATATTCGCACCGCTGTTGACCCAGCATTTTCTCGACAATTTGTGCGATGCCATGGAAGATGCCCCAGATGATGAACGTCCAATTGGCTCCGTGCCAGATTCCGCTCACCAGGAACGTGACGAAGATGTTCCAGTAATTTCTCACCTTGCTGCACCGGCTCCCACCAAGGGGAATATAAACATAGTCTTTGAGCCAAGTGGAAAGCGAGATATGCCATCGGTGCCAGAAATCCGTCACACTGACTGCAAAATACGGTCGGCGGAAGTTTTCCGTCAGTTCGAATCCCAGCGTCTTGCCCACTCCGAGCGCCATGAGGGAATAGCCGGCGAAGTCCGCGTAGATCTGGATGGAGTACATCACGCTGGCCAAGAAGCAAGTCACGCCCGTGTAGTTCTCATAACTGTTGAGCACCGTGTCGGCATAGAGCGCCACCCTGTCGGCCACCACCACCTTCATCACCATACCCCAGAGGATCATTTTCAGTCCCTCCACCGCTTTGGGATAGTCAAACCAGGGCCGCAGGTTTTTGATTTGCGGCAAGATGAGCGACGCCTTGTTGATAGGTCCTGAAAGGATGGACGGGAAGAAAGAGATGAACAAGGCATAATGGAGGAAATTGGGCTCCGGATCCATTCTTTTGAAGTAGACATCCGCCAAATAGCCAATGGCCTGGAAAGTAAAAAACGAGATACCCACGGGGATGGCCCATTGGTGGCCGACAACAGTCAGGTGGATATTGGCAGCGGCAAGCAGTCCGGCCACCGTCTCGTTGACAAAATGGAAATATTTGAAGAATGCCAGGGGAGCAAGAGCCAGGAGCAGGGACACGATGAACACTATCTTGCGGCTGCGGGCCGATTCCAGCATCCTTGCCCCGGTATAGGTGACGGCCGTCACTCCCATGAGAAACAGCGCATGAGCCGGACTCCAATGGATGTACAACGCATAGCTGACCAGCAACAGGTAGATGTTGCGCCACCTGTCATGCCGCTGCGGAATGGCATAATAGAGCAGGAACAGCAGCGGGTAGATCAGTATGAAATTGAATGAGTTGTAGATCATTTACAGGAGAACCTACATCATGGAGCATGAAAGAGTCTAGGAAAAGGCATGAAGACAGCCTGACTATTTTCGCTTCATAATATCCGGGGTCAGCTCCTTAGTGGTGTATTTGCCGTCAGTCAGCCTTTCCACCAAAGCCTGTATCTCACGGGCGATGTGTTCGAAATCGAGAGTCTCGGCAGGAGTTTCTGGCGTCTCATCGGCTACGAGTTCTTTCCAATCCATGGGTTGGTCATTGGCCGAACTGCGCTCCTTGTAATACCACTTGCCATCCATGAAGATGTAATAATACTGTTCGGGGATATCACCATCGAGCGAGGCAAACATATACGGCCGGTTGTCAGGCCACTGCTCACCACATTCCATGTAAGAGGTGTCGAACGATGTCCTGTCCCCTTGGATGATGTAGTTCAGCACTGACTCGTAGTCGGTGAGCTTTCTCCTCTTGAAGAAGAAGTCCTTGGCATTCTCAGGATAGCCGTCATGGTGGCAATACACCTCCATATAGGGATAGTCCGCATTGGTCCTCTGGAAATGGATGCCGTCGAAAGTCAGCTCCTTGTTCAGATCTTTCTCCTTCAACTTGATTGCGATATTACATCTGGTGCTCATGATTTGAAATGGTATTTCGTTTTACGATTATGGCTCCGGTGCGTGGAAAGAGCAAGGCAGGTGCAAGAAAGGCAGCCTGTCGTCCCGCAAGTGGCACATTGGGCTGCTAAGTTAGTAAAAAAATAAGTACCCACAAAACTTTTCCTCACTTTTCAGGCATCCGGCCATGCAGAAGCCATGATCGAAAGAGCTCAAAAACGGGAGGAAGGACAAGCCTTCCTCCCGTCACAGAAGAGGTTACTATATAAAGGAAAGACCTTTATCTAACATAGGATCGGACGAATGGATTACTCATCCCAGAGAGAGGTGTTTGTGGGGATATCCCAGTCCTCATCATCGTCGAATGAGCCAATATTTCCTTCAGCAGCATCTTGATATTTGCCATGAGGAGAGCCCCCGATAACGTCCTCCTGCCCGAGGAAAGCCTTGTCAACACCTAAAACGACGATATCTGTATTTGGTTTGATATATGTTGTTTTCATTCTATTCAATTATTTAATTTATATAACTGTTTATTATTCATTTGGCATAGAAATCATTTCACATATACTTTCTTACCATTCACAATATAGATGCCACGTTGAGAGGGGGTACCATTCATACGCACGCCATTGAGGTTATAGAAGACCGGAGCCATTCCATCAAACTCCTCCACGCCATTCAACAGATCTAATTCCTCGATACCATTCAGTTCACTTTCGTCATTGTAGAGGAATACGTATTCGCTGGTATATCCTACATTGTCAGAACCAGGACTCAGTTGTAGATAAGCCATATTGGCTTTCAACGTTCCAGCCTCATTGACCTTATAGAAGCTATATTTAGAACTGGTATGTTGTTCCTCTTCACTATCATAATAGATGTTGGTGAACACATAGTAATAATTATCGTCTGTCGAAGCAGGACATGTACTTGCAGTAACATTAGCCACTAGTTTGTTATTATTGGACGAGAAAGTCTCGGGGTAATTGTTTACTGCGGGTACAAAGAGAGGACAGCTAACATTACCATTGTTTTTGACCTCACCCTCACTGAAGAGCAGAAAACCTTGATTGGCAGCTGCCGGGCCAACTTCCTCAGTTTTGATCGTACCTGTAGAACCGTCATTATTGTCTTCATATTGGAATGCCCTGTAAGCATGCATATCAATTCCTACAAAAGAATTAGTCTGCTTGTAGTCGATGGCAATGGCCCGGCTCTCGGTAGTCTTGCCTGCCGTATTGACAATCTGCTTAAACTGATCGGTCACGCCAATCTTCTGCACATCGTCAGCATTTGCAAACGTCAACACAACATCTCCTTGGGTATTGACCTTATAAACACGTACGCCATTTTCCAAAACGAAATTATTCACATGACTGTCATACTTACTAACTTTAGCGACATTGGCTGAGACTGTCGGTTCGTTCTTTGACTTCACAAATACATACATCCCTGCATCGACTGTGGGAATGGTCACTTCGCCCACACCTGTCATGTACTGACCATCAAGCGAGATGCCGTTGTCTTCCAAGTCATATGACTTGTAGTCGCGGGATTTTACTTCGTAAATGGTTATGTCTTTACCAGAAGCGTCTTTTTCGGTATGGCTTTCCATGTAATAAAACTTGCGACCCTCACCATAGGGACGACGCACACCAAGTCCTTCCGTCTCCGAGATAGCAGTGTTCTTAGAAGCGAGTTGAGCACCCTGGGCGAAAAGTTGTTTGGTATTGTCCGCAACATGAGCATAGTTATTGAGGTCGAAGTTCACCACTTCTTTGTGATGCTGTCCGAAAGTATTGCCTTCTGTATCTTCACCGTCAGCATTCCAATTGCCGTATGCACCTGCTGTTGTATTGCCCAAATCGGTCTTGGTCGTGGAATTACCTTGATAAAGGTTATAAGTGGTGAAGTCCCATGTATATGGATATGTTTTTTCCTGAAGTTCTCCGTATGCGATGTAATATTCGTTCTTGTCAATCACATATCCTTGGACGCCATTCGGATCGGTAGTCGTTGTCGCACTGTTTGTGTTTACCTTTTCACGTTGCACGAGTCTCACTAGGCCATTCCCTTTTTTGAAGGTCAGAATCAAGGCATTGTACGTAGACCTAGAGGAGTTCCATAAAACACGACTTTCTTCCACATCTCCCTGGTTGTCGGCAAAGACCTTGTATTCACAAGTATTAGCGTTCTGGCAACCGGTATTGGCAGAAATGGCACGGAAACCTTTCTTCACAGGAGTAGCCACTCCATTCTTGTTCACACGAATCACAATAGAACTTGCCTCACTGTCATATTCAATAGGCAAATCTTCATCAATTTTATTCTGGTCGTCTGTTGCAGTTGATTCAAGGGTGTGTGAAGTCAGCATTAAGTCGGGCTTATACTCATCAAGAATCTCTATACGGAAAATCTGAGCCCAGCCGATATCGCAAAGCGTGAGTCGAGGAAGTGCATCGGGATCATTTGTCGGTTGGTAATCCTTAGGCACCCTGAAGATGGCACAACCTCTCATGTTGTCGCCTTGATATGCAAGACCTACTGAGCCAGATCCGAAGCCGCGCATCTTAAATGTCGTATTGTAGTCATAGGGCACATCATCGAGGTCAATAAGATTCTTAGCTTTGAAGGTTTCGCCACGGTTATCTGCATGACGATAAGTATAAATCCTTATATATTGTCCTGCTTTCACACCTGGGAAGAGGATTGAGGAATTGTCGCCCTTTATCCAAACCTTATCGGCACCCGTCACTGTCTTCCAATCATAATAATACTCTACGTCATCGTCAATATTTTTCAATCCATGATACTCCACGTATTCAGAACCGTTTTGGTTTTGTGTCTCCTCTGCGCCAAAACTTTCAGAACCTGTAAGGAAAATCAGTCCATTAGTGTTGTCCATATAGAAGGCATTATTGCCAACCACGGAGCCACGGGCAGACAATATGGGGCTAATCAGCTGAGTCCATTTTCCATCTGCACGCTGGTGAACTTTGTACACACGGCTCCAGTCATCACCATTAGCCGCCATCATCGAGACAAGAGCCTGTGGTGTGTAACTATAATCACCAGGCAAAAGCCGTGTGGGAGCAGTACCATCATGATTTTGGGTTTGGTAAACAGTCTGTCGGAAATCCCAAATATGATTGCCATAAGGAATGGTCATCACATAATCCATGTAAGCTTCACCTTCCTGCCATGAATTGTCATTGGAGACAAAAATCCTCACTTTCAAGGCGCCACCGGCTTTATCTTTATTTTCATTACTGAAAGAGACATTTGTGAAATGAAGAGTACCATTGGAATTGAAGGAGACAGAAGCATCATTATTAACAGTTCCTTTCTTGTCTACAATCTGAGCCTTCAGCCCACTTGTTGAGCCTTCAGAATTGCTAGTGAAAGTCTCTCTTGAATCAAATGTACGATTATTTTGGACAATCTCATAGCCCGTCTTATCTGACACTCCATAGGTTTCTGTCATCTTGATATTGGTCTCAAAAGCGAACCACTCAAGGCCAAAGAAGGCCCATTTACCATCATCATTGGAAGTGCCATGAAGAGCGTAATGATCTCCCGCTTTCAAGGGGATTCCTTCAGTATAATCGTAATACCCAATATCTGTTCCTTCGGCAAAGAGTGTCGTCCTTGCATCTGATGCAAATGGATTACTAAGATTGATAATATAAACAGAACCATCTTTTCCACCCTTGTAACCACCTAAACGCAATATACCATCTGCCGTAGCCTTAAAAACATAATAGGTTCCCTGTTGCGGCCAGTGGTAATTGTCATGAGGCCAACGATCCCACCAACCGTCATCTCCATAGATGTAAGATACCATGTGTGTGGTTCCTGAATGGTTAGGATCCTCAATGGCTCCGACGACACAAGTGTTGGGCTGAAGAGCATTATCTGTATTTTCTGGGCCATTAGGCTTATTTGTATTCAAATCATATGAAGTATGAATAGGAATACCAAATTTCACTGTTATGCCTGGCACAGCTGTCACGACACGGTTTTTCAACACGCCGCCCTGTTGATAATCATCAGTGATCTCAGGATCTTTTTCAAGCTTATATGTCATGCCTTGCCCTTCCACATATTTGACGGTGTAATAAGCCTCGTTGTCCCAACACTCTACAAGATAGGACTGTTGGAGATTGCCTGTCTTAGCTGTCACCTTACACCAGCCCTCATTTTTGAACATAAGGTCAAACACTTGGTTTCCATTCACAGTAGTAGAACCGGCTATGGCAACTTCCTTGCCTGTCGGATTCTTACAATTATCACTGGTATAGTTCTCCACGGTGTAAGTTACATTATTTCCACGGATTGTCGGTTCTGAAAACCATCTGCTCGACAAACGATAGCGATAGTAAGGATATCCATCGATATTACCCTCTGGTACAACGACATTACCATACACGTCTTTGTTCTGGATAAGTTGAGTTTTACTGAATTTTATAGTAATGGATTGAATCCATACATTAGCTTTTCCAACCTCAAGATCCAAATCTCCATCATTCTGCAGTGTAATGTCTTGACCACTACTAACCGTACTACCAGTTTCTCCATTTGGATTAGTTACAATCTTAATTGCACCAGTCCCCGAATATACGATATTTACCTTATCGCCTGCTGATAAATGCAAAACGGACAAATACCTATTGCCATTATGATTATGGTAAAGTCCCTTTCCGTAGGTATTATGACTTCCAATAATCCATTTTTGGGTGCCAGATAAATTACCTGATACTGCGAAATAACCCTCCAGCATCAGATTTTGGGTTTGTGAAGCCCCCTCGATAAGTTGTAGATTTTGTTTATTAATAGTCTTCACAGGTCCATTGCCAACTGCCCAGAAAGTGGAATTATCTCCGTAGTTTGTGAATTGAACTTTCATTTCTGTGTAATTCCAATTCCATTCTCCTGCCAATGCAGTGAAAGGCGCAAGAAGCATCACGACTACCGCCGTGAAGGATAGAACCATTCGTTTTAGCCATCCACCATGACACTGGATGGCACGATTAGATGTAGTTTTACTCCTCATTTTTAATAATAAATTTATGAATTGTTGAAAATAATGCATACGAAAAAGTGTAAATCATGAATAATAATTTAAACATGAAAACAGGATTTCTCTATTGCAGAATAACATTTTATAATAACCTCTGCTGCAAAAGTAGTAATAAATGTTTATAAGAGACTTTATTATTCGTATCATTTGTTTTGTTATTTATCTCAAACAAAGAACATACGACATAATGGAATAAAGATGTCACGAACAAATTAAAAAAATGGGGAAGGCAATAAAGAGCTATAAGCTTTTTATTATTTATACCTAAGTCCACATTTTCACAAGGACCAGACTATCTTTCCACAAAAAGGGCACAAAAAAACTTAATTTTTTATAGTATATTATCTTTTTAATATAATATTTAAGTTTTTTTTGCTACTTTTGCACACACAGAATTTGAGAGGACAAGACCTAAACCAAACTTCACTTTTACATGGGAAACTCACTGATGAGCAAAACACATCATACACAGAATATGAAAAAGTTTTTTACATTATTTATTATTCTCACCATGGTGGCGACAACGTCTCTGTCAACGAACACCACCAAAGTGGTGGGCGGAGACATATCCATGCTCACCAAGTACATAGAAGCAGGATGTACATATTATGATTTTGAGGGGCATCTCCTTGATGGCACTTCCGGTGTATTGGCATTCATGAAAAGCCAAGGACTCAACTCCATGCGTGTAAGATTGTTTGTTGATCCCTCGAAAGCAGATGACGAAGACAAAGGAGAGGGTGTATGTCAAGATTTGTCATACGTGAAGATTCTCGGGAAACAGATCAAAAACGCAGGATTGGCTTTTCTGCTCGACCTTCATTATTCTGACACCTGGACAGACCCCGAGCAACACGCCACCCCCGACTCATGGAACTCCACAGACCCGACCACACTGGGTAACTACCTTTATAACTACACCGTGGATGTGCTCACACAACTCAAAAATGCCGGTGCCGAACCTGATGACATCCAGATTGGCAATGAAGTAACCAATGGCCTCCTTTGGCCAACTGGCTATTGCTATGCCAACGGTCAAGGGGTATCCACAGGAGGCATCCAAGGCAAGATGGAGAATTTTGCCCTCTATCTGAAATGCGGAGCAGAAGCCTGCCGCGAGGTGTGTCCCAATGCCCGCATAATCATACACACCGAACTGAGCAATAATGGATGGGGTGCCAAAACGCTCTATACCACTCTTGAAAGCTACAATGTGGATTATGATATCATAGGACTAAGTTACTATCCATATTTCCATGGGAAAATGAATGTGTTGGAGGATGTGCTCAGCAGTTTGGAGCGCAGCCAGCCCACAAAAAAAATACAAATTGTTGAAACAGGTTATTACAGCATGTGGCAACCCAGCATCGGTGAAGGCTACGACTATTCGAACACCTATCCTATCAGCGATGCAGGCCAGAAAGCATTTACTGAGGCTCTAATTGAAAAGCTCAACAGTCACCCCAATGTCAATGGTCTTTACTGGTGGTGGATGGAGGGAAATGAAAAAGGTAACACCTCTGGGAAAAACGTCACCACCAATTGGTATGGCGCAAGTCTTTGGAACAACAACACAGGAATGCCCAATCAAGCACTAGCTTCACTTCAAAAATTCCTTGATGAACCAAGTGCCACTGATGAACTTCGCTTATACACCTTTTTCATCAACCAAACAGGATGGGGGAAAGTCTATGCCTACTCCAATTATTGGACCCAAGAAGAAGGAGAAACTGTATATTCGGACTCATGGCCTGGCACACTTTGCACATCTGCAGGATCTGCCACTGTCGACGGAAACACTTACGGCAAATATCGGTTTGATTGTCCCACATCTGTCACCACCATCCGTAATATCCCCATGCACATAAGGTATAACAATGGTAATGGCGATGAGGCCTGGGAGATGGGATTTCTCAATGGTGCAACCTACCGACGCTATCAAAACGGAGGTCAGAACATCACTGAATGTTACATGCTGACCTTACTAGATGGAGCAGGCAAGACCGACCACACTTCCGACTTTTGGTGCCGCAAAGCAGTACAAGTCATCAATATGGGTTACGATAGAATATTCACAGCCAACCAGCCATCCACGATTTGTCTGCCTTTTGCCTTAACGTCGGAAGAAGTTAGCCGTGCAGGAAAATTCTATAAGCTAACGGCGTATGACGGAAATAACCTTACCTTCTCACCGGTAAATGCCACTGAGGCATACACCCCCTATCTATTCATGGCTGCAGAGAGTGGTCAACCATTCCTGTCACTCGGTGTAAAGGATATTGGAGAAACCTCTCTTATTGACGTCTCTGGAGATGAAGCAGTGATGAAAGGTGTGATGGAACGACAGTCGATAGGAAGCACTGACGACCACGTAGTCTTCGGTTATTTAGAGAGTTCTGGAGAATTTGTGAGAGTGAAGAGTGGAAACATCAACCCGTTCAGAGCATACATCATCATACCAAGAACAGCCGTCAACACCAATGCGCTTCAATTGTCATTCCTTGATACCGAGATAATAAAAGAAGAATCAGCTAATAAATGCGCTGAGGGGCAAGTCTTCACTCTTGGTGGTATGACTGCAACACCGAACTACAAAGGCATTATCATCCGCAATGGAAAAAAGCAAGTAGTAAGATGAAAATAAAGACTAAGAAGCTTATCAGCTATAAACTGGGAAAGAAAATGAAAAGCAAAGATTATTTATTCCCCTCTATTCAAATTTATCCTATAGAAGGAGCCATAAGCATCCTTGCTGGAACTGATTTTCAGCAATCAACCAGCAATTTGGAGGAAGTAGAAGAAGTAGAACTGGGCAGTGGCATGACAAATCTTTGGGATGAAGGAGAATAGTGTACCCGACCAACAACCATGAAATGAAAACAAAAGACAATAATAATGACAAGGCTTTGCCATTTGGAGAATTTTCACTAACTTAGCAGCGGCGTATTTTTGCATGTTGGAGATGATACAAGAAAAAACGAAAAAAGTTATAAATGAGTCACAACAACAGTGAGGCATTCATAGAACGGCGCTACCCCGTCGGCATACAGACCTTCTCCCGATTGAGGGAGGAAGGCTATGTCTATATCGACAAGACCGACCTGATGTAGCGGATGATCCGCATGAATCCCTTTGTCTTCCTGAGCCGCCCGAGGCGGTTCGGCAAGTCGCTGCTCACCACCACGCTCTGCTACTTCTTCGAGGGGCGACGCGACCTCTTCGAGGGACTCAAGGTGATGGGAGGAGACGCCCCGGTGTGACGTCTCTACATTATCGGATATCACATAATCAATTAAATGTAGAGACGTCACATTCCGGATATCACAAAAATCAATTATTTCTTTGAAGGAACGATATTTTTCACTATCTTAGCAGCGGAAATGGGCCGAGCGGAAGATTCTTGCTTAGGCAAGCGTCCCTTCGGGCCGAGCGGAGAATTGAAGATTGCATGATGAGAAACCTGACTTGTATTATCGTGGATGACGAACCGCTGGCAGTGAGACTGCTGGAGACCTTTGTCAACAAAACACCGGGACTGGAACTGACGGCTTCGTTCACAGACTCCGTGGAGGCTGTGCAGGTGATCAAGACGGCGAAGGCCGACCTGCTCTTCCTCGACATCCAGATGCCTGACCTCAACGGGATGGAACTGGCACATATCGTGCCGGCAGAGACCCACATCATCTTCACGACGGCATTCAAAGAGTATGCGTTTGAAAGCTATGAGGTGGAGGCTCTGGATTTTCTGCTGAAGCCTATCCGCTACAATAAATTCATCGCCGCCGTGGAGAAAGCACGACGGAGAATGGAACCGACATTGCCCCAGACAAAGCCGCAGCAGGAGACGACTACCTTATTTATAAAAGTGGACAGCGAACTGCGCCAGATACCCCTGCAGCAAATCATCTATGTGAGCGGAATGAAAGACTACGTGATGTTCTACGTGGAGGGCGAGAGCCGTGCCCTGGTCACCCACCTGACGATGAAGGCTGTCGAGGACATGTTGCCGAAAAGTATTTTCCTGAGGGTGAACAGGAGCTATATCGTGGCACTCGACAAAATCCGCAAAGTGGACCGCAACGACTGCATCTACATCGGCAAGGAAATTATCCACGTGACCGATGCCTATATCGAGGATTTCCGTGCTTATCTGAACTCGAGGATGTGAGGCCGGCTGCGCCGATTGAATATTGAAGATTCTTCCGTTTGGGCGGATCCAAGATTTCGAGATATTGGACTCCCTTGTCAGAAAATGCACAAGTAAATTTGGCATTTCGCTCACTTATTCGTATTTTTGCAGCAATTATGGGAATCAAGGTACTCCATTTCGTGCCGCAGTGGCCTGACAAGGAAGAGGACGCCACACTGTTTGACCTCTATCTCAACAAGATCGGAGAAGAGGCGGAAGTGTGCGCGGCCACTTTGTCGCCCGTGAAAGAACAGTCACGAGGCGCCTATCAGCGCTGCTGCATCGGTTCGGGTAAAGCCGACTATGGCAAACATGGGATGGTGAACCTGCTTGCCCTGCAAAAAAGATTCCTCCAACTGCTCTACCAACTGATGCCCCAGGTGGTGCATATCCACGGAAGCTACCATTTCATCAACTCCCGCATTGCCCTCTGGTCGAGGAAAAGAGGTTTTCCCGTAGTGTTCTCTCCCTACGGAGGGATGAACCCCGATTTCGTGGACCAGGAATACGGCATGCGTACCTGGAAACTGCTGAGCTACCAGAAGAAAATGGTGAGGAACGCCTCATGCACACTGATCTCGGATGCCAAAGAGGGTGAGTATATCAAAAACGAGAGGCTCTCGGAACGCATCGCCTTCATCCATGACCCTCGCAATGAGGAGGCCACCAACCTCGACGACTACGCTGACTGCACGCTGCAAGTCTATCAGAAAGTGCTCGACACCGATATGGGAAGACATATCGACCGGCAAAGCCAGGAGGCAGTAAGTGCCCTGCTCCACCTCTGCATGGCCGGCGAAAACGAGCGGCAGCCCCTCTGTCCCGAAGATATCCTCAACCTGCGGAGCATCACGCCCAAGAAATGGCGTGACATCTATCTCTATGCCGCCGAACAGGGCGTGACGGCCTATATCAACGACGGCATCGCCCGCGCTCAACTTGCCGTGCCCGAAAACGAGGCTGCAGGCATCAACCACTTCCCCCTGCGCTACCCCAAGGACACCTCGCCGCTGCCTGGAGACAAACTCCTTGTCAAAAACGTGCTCAGCAGGAAGGCGCTGGAACGGAAACTCACACATACCCGAGGGGCAGAACGGACACTGTGCATCATGCTGCACAACCTGCACCACCACGTGAAGGAATCGACGCTCTCACTGCGACACCTGTGCGACATCTACGAGATGCTGCGGCACACGCCCTTCGACGAGGACAAGCTGGCCGAGCACCTGAGCGAGCAGCGAATCCACACCTTCACACGGCGCATCTGCCAGGTGCTGGAGGAAGTGGCATACCTCGACCTGGGATTCATGCCCGTGGCGGCACTCAACGACAAGGGCACCGAAAAAATCAGAGCCAACCTGATCAAATACTAAGCACGCTATGACAACCAAAACACAAGCCGTAGAAGACGACATGCGCTACCTGCAATTGTTGTCGCACTCCTTCCCGACCATTGCGGAAGCGAGCACCGAGATCATCAACCTGCAAGCCATCCTCAACCTGCCCAAGGGCACCGAGCACTTCCTGGCCGACATCCACGGAGAATTCGAGGCCTTCAGACATGTGCTCAAAAACGCCTCCGGCAATATCAAGCGAAAGGTAAACGAGATCTTCGGCAACCAAATCAGGGAGTCGGAGAAGAAAGAACTCTGCACCCTGATCTATTACCCCAGGGAGAAACTCGAGCTGGTAAAAGAGAAAGAAGAGGACATCAACGACTGGTATCATATCACGATACACCATCTGGTGAAGGTGTGCCGGGAGGTGTCGAGCAAATACACCCGCTCGAAGGTGCGCAAGAGCCTGCCGCCCGAGTTCAGCTACATCATCCAGGAACTGCTGCATGAGCGAACGGAGGACGTGGACAAGACGGCTTACGTGAGCGCCATCATCGACACCATCATCTCGACCGGAAGCGCCGACGACTTCATCGTCGCCATCAGCAATGTGATCCACCGCCTGGCCATCGACCAGCTGCATATCCTCGGCGACATCTACGACCGCGGATCAGGGGCTCACCTCATCCTCGACACGATGGAGACCTATCACCACTGGGACATTCAATGGGGCAACCACGACATTCTGTGGATGGGGGCATGCGCCGGCAACGAGGCCTGCATCTGCAACGTGATACGCCTGTCGCTGCGCTACGCCAACCTGGCCACGCTGGAAGAAGGCTACGGCATCAACCTGATACCGCTGGCCACCTTCGCTCTCGACACCTACGGTGATGACCCTTGCGAGGAATTCCAGCCACGCTTCAACGGCAGCGAGACGATGATGGACCAGAAGACCAAGACGCTGACGGCCAAGATGCACAAAGCCATCTCGATCATCCAGTTCAAGTTCGAGGCACAGCTGTCGGCCCGCCACCCTGAATGGAGGATGCAAAACCGCTGCGTGCTCGACATGGTGGACTACGACAAAGGCACCATCACTATCGACGGCAAAGAATACACGCTCACAAGCAACTCCTTCCCCACCGTCTCGCCCGACACCCCAGACGAGTTGACAGAAGGCGAGCGTCAGCTGATGGACCGCCTGCGCCACTCCTTCGCCGTCAGCGAGAAACTCCACCGGCACATACGCCTAATCCTGCAGCATGGCTGCATGTACGCCATCTACAACCACAACTTGCTCTTCCATGCCTCAGTGCCCCTCAACGAAGACGGGTCGCTGAAGGAAGTCGAACTGTATGGCGGGAAGCGGTGTAAGGGCATGGAACTGATGCACAACATCGGCATGATCATCCGGGCGGCATTCCAAAACGACACCGAGCCCGAGGAGAGAAAATATGCCATCGACTATTTCCTCTACCTGTGGTGCGGCAAGGACTCTCCTCTCTTCGACAAATCGAAGATGGCTACCTTCGAGCGCTATTTCCTCAAGGAGAAAGAGACCCACCACGAGGAGAAAGGCTACTACTTCAAGTTGCGCGACAATGCCGACGTATGCGACCGCATCATGGATGCCTTCGGGGTGGAGGGTCCCAACCGCCATATCATCAACGGTCACGTGCCCGTGCATGTGAAAACCGGTGAGAACCCCATCAAAGCAGAAGGCAAACTGATGGTGATCGACGGAGGTTTCTCAGAAGCCTACCATAAGGAGACAGGCATCGCCGGCTATACGCTGGTGTACCACAGCCGCGGCTTCCAGCTCGTGCAGCATGAGCCGTTCACCTCTGCCCGTGACGCCATCCTCAGGGGAACGGACATCCTCGGCACGACACAGATCGTGGAGATGTCGGCCCACCGCATGCGTGTGGCAGACACCGACAAGGGCCAGGACATCAGCCGGCAGATCAGCGACCTGGAGAAACTACTCTATGCCTACCGCCATGGCATCATCAAGGAGAAGAGATGAAATAAATCCCCGTCCCCTCTCAGGGGAGGAGACGCCGAGCATACTAATGAAAAAGCCCCTCGCTGGAGGGGCTTTTTTGTAGGGTTTTGTCAAGATTCAAACTCTTCTTAATCGAGATTCAGACTCTTCTTGATGTCGGCGATCTTCTCCTGAGCAGCTGCCATGCAACGCTCATAGCATCCGGCGCACTTGAAGGAAGGATCCTTCACCTCAATATAGAACTTGATCTTCGGCTCTGTGCCTGAAGGACGCACACTCACCTTCGTGTCGTCGTCGCAGAACCACTGCAGCACGTTGGAGGTGTCGGGCATGTCGAGTTTGGTCACATTGCCGTTGATATCCTTGGCCTCGAGTGTCTGGTAGTCTTTCCAGAGCACGATCTTGGAGTCGCCAAGCATGGTGGGCGGTGTGGCACGGAAGTCGGCCATCATCTGCTTGATCTCATCGGCACCAGTCTTGCCGGGACGCACGACATTGACCGTGAACTCCCTGGAGAAGCCATACTCCGCATAGATGTTCATCAGCAGGTCGTAGAGCGTCATGCCATTATCCTTGGCCCATGCAGCGATCTCGCAGATGAGGCAGATGGATGCTGGGGAGTCTTTGTCGCGCACCTTGTCGAACGGCAGGAAGCCGAAGCTTTCCTCACCACCGCCGATATACTTGTTCTTACCCTCGGAGATGCGGATCTCATTGGCAATCCATTTGAAGCCCGTGTAGCAGTCGCGGAGCTCCACGCCATTCTTGTCGGCGATCTTCTTGATGACCTCTGTGGTGACGATGGTCTTCACGAGGAACTCATTGCCCTTCAGCTGGCCCAGTTTCTTCTTGTTGGCGATGATGTACCAGCAGAACATCATGCAGGTCTGGTTGCCGTTGAGGATTTCCCACTCACCTTTGGCATTACGGCAGACGATAGCCAGACGGTCGGCGTCGGGATCGGAGGCGATGACAAGGTCGGCATTCAGGCGAGTGCCCAGTTTCATGCCCAGCGTCATGGCCTCGGGGTTCTCCGGGTTGGGAGACACCACTGTGGGGAAGTTGCCGTCGATGACCATCTGCTCGGGCACCACATGGATATTCTGGAATCCCCATGAGCGCAAAGCCTCTGGAATGATGACACGACCGGTGCCATGCATCGGTGAATAGACGATGTTGAGGTCTTTCTGGCGAAGGATCACGTCCTGGTCGACCATGGCCTCTTTGACAGCCTGTAGATAATCCCAGTCCATCTCGCCACCGATGATGTCGATGAGTTCCTTGTTGCCCTCAAACTTCACGTCGTCGATGGTCACTTTGTTGACCTCGTCGATGATGCCTTTGTCGTGCGGAGCGAGCACCTGAGCACCGTCATCCCAGTAAGCCTTGTAGCCGTTATACTCACGCGGATTGTGGGATGCTGTGACATTGACACCGGCTTGGCAGCCCAGTTGACGGATGGCGAAAGAGATCTCGGGGGTGGGTCGGAGGCTCTCGAAGAGATATACCTTGATGCCATTGGCGGAGAAAATATCAGCCACTGTCTCGGCGAACATCCTACCGTTGTTGCGGCAGTCGTGACCGACGACCACGCTGAGGTCATCACGGCCCGGGAAAGCCTTGAGGATGTAGTTGGCGAAGCCCTGAGTAGCCATGCCGACGATATACTTATTCATACGGTTGGTGCCAGCGCCCATGATGCCGCGCAGACCGCCTGTGCCGAATTCGAGGTCGCGGTAGAATGCGTCGATGAGTTCGGTCTTGTCGTCATTGTCAAGCATGGCCTGGACAGCCTTTCTTGTCTCTTCATCGAATGACGGAGAAAGCCACACTTTGGCTCTTTCCTCACACTGTTTGATCAATTCTGAGTTATTTTCCATAATATATTAAATGTTAAAAAAAATGATATCAGGCAAACATAATGATTTGGCAAATTTACAAATTAAAAACGAATAATCGCAGAATTATCGGCGAAATCTTCGTCTTTCTTTTGATTTTTTACCATCATATCGTAATTTTGCATGGGTTAAGCAATAAAGCATACAACCATTTTGCAAATTATGAAGACGAGCCTGATTCTGGTGGGGAAAACCACCGACAAACACATCTCCGCCTGTATCGAAGATTACAGGGAGCGGATCGGACACTACATGCCTTTCAACGTAGTGACCATACCAGAATTGAAAAACACGAAAAGCCTTACCATGTCGCAACAAAAAGAACGGGAAGGTGAACTGATTCTGAAACAGTTGCAAGACAGCGACCATGTGGTGCTGCTCGACGAGCACGGCACTGAGCGACGCAGCATCGACTTCGCGGCATGGATAGAAAAGAAAAGCCTCACGCTGCGGCACCTGGTCTTCGTCGTTGGAGGTCCCTATGGATTCTCCGAAGCCGTTTACCAGCGCGCCAACGAAAAGATCTCGCTCTCGAAAATGACGTTCTCACACCAGATGGTGAGGCTGATTTTCACCGAACAGTTCTACCGCGCCTGCACCATCATCAAGGGAGAGCCTTATCACCACGAATAAGCCCCTCGCGTCCGATCATGGCCACCAGTTCCTGATAGATGCGCTGCACCGGCAATCCCATGACATTGAAGTAGCTGCCTTTGAGACCCGTCACGCCCACATATCCGATCCACTCTTGTATGCCATAGGCACCAGCCTTGTCGTAGGGCTGGTAGTGATCGACGTAGTAAAAGATCTCCTCGTCGGTGAGGCATTTGAACGTGACCTCTGAGGTGACGGAGAAACTGCGCTGCGCGCCGAGAGTGGTGAGGCAAACGCCGGTGATGACCTTATGGGTCTGTCCGCTCAGAGCGCGGAGCATGCCGACGGCATCCTCCCTATCGACGGGTTTTCCCAACACACGGTCGCCCAGTACCACGATGGTGTCGGCTGTGATGACCAGCTGGTCGGGTGAGATGACAGTCTGATAAGCCGCGGCTTTGGATTTGGAGATATATGCGGCCACCTCATCGACAGGCAGATCAGGGGGATATGACTCGTCGATGCCTTGCAGGACATGGATGTCGAAATCGATGTCAAGGCCAGCCAGGAGTTCGCGCCGGCGCGGGGAATTGCTTGCGAGGATGATTTGCATGGGCAAGGGATTCTAAGGAATACAGAAATAAAAGAGAATGACGGGAGAAAAGATCCGGACGGTCATCACCATCCGAAGGCCTCAGCACCGCTGAGCCATTTGTCCTGGGCACGGAGCACCTGTTCGATAACGTCACGGGCACAGCCGTCGCCGCCTTTCCTGTCGCTGACGTAAGTGCTGATGCGCTTGATGTCGGGCGCAGCGTCAGAAGGGCAGCAGGAACAACCGCAGCGGCACATGATCTCGTAGTCGGGGATATCATCACCCATATAGATCACCTCACTGTCGGTAAGTCCGTATTTCTCGAGGAAAGCGTTGTAGACCTCAATTTTGACAGCACTGCCCAAATAGATGTCACGCACGCCGAGATACTCATAGCGAAGCTTGATGTTGGGAGTTCGCCCACCCGTGATGATCACGATGCGCAGCCCCATCTTCATGGCCAGTTGGATGGCATAACCATCCTGGATATTGATGGTGCGCAACGGCTCCCCCATGGCATCCATGGAGATGGTCTGGCTACTCAGCACACCATCCACATCGAAGATGATGGCCTTGACTTGGCTTAAATCATAGTTTATCATACGTCATTCAAATTTGTCGGGATGGACGTTCTCCCAAAGCAGGGCATCGTCATCATGCGGGCGCAGTGCCATCTTTTTGCGGCCGAACGCCACGATGCAAAGCACATCGGTGTCGTCGGGAATATCGAGAATCCCCCGCACGACATCAGCCGAGGTGGTGCCGTCGCTCAGTCTGCGGCCCCTGACTTGCACCCAGCATGATGCCAGCGCCATGTCCTCGGCCTGCAGTTGCATGGCAAACGCAGCGATGCTCCCGTCCTCCACCCAGCAATCATTGTCGGTGGGATTTCCCAAGACCACCACGGCAAGTGCCGCATCCCGCACGAAAGCCGCCCCCTGCTCCTTGACATCTGAGAGTTTGGCCAAGTCGAGCGGATCGTCGACCACGACAAAATGCCACGCCCGCTGGTTGCGTGACGTAGGCGACATCAGGGCAGCCCTGAGAATCAGTTGCACCTGCTCGGCAGTGAGTTCACCCTTGGCGAACACCCTGTGGCTTCTGCGTACAGAGATCAATTTATCGAAATCCATCATGCAAAAATACGGATTTTTATCTTATTCAGGAAATAATCAAGCGAAAAAAACGTTATTGCTTATAATGGTATACCACATCAACAAACGGAAAGCAGTCGTTTGCCTCATCTTCCTCATGGCCCTACTGAATGCCGTGACCTTGGAGGCCCAGACCTTCACGCTGCACGGAAAGGTGACCGATGAGAACAACAACCCTCTGGAACTGGCCACTGTAGCCGTGCCCAAGCAAGGACATGTCACCTTCACCAACCTCAAGGGAGAGTACAACATCCAGTTGTCCTCCGCTGACAGCGTGGAGGTGAGATTTTCCATGGTGGGGTATCAGACAAAGACGCGTGTGCTCCGCAAGCCCAAAGGGCCACAGACCCTGATCATCCAACTGATCAGTGACAACCAGCTCGATGAGTTGCTTGTGCTGAAAAGACGCCGGCAGACCGGCCAGAGCGAGGAACTCGACACCAAGGACATGAAGAACACCCCCTCGGCTTCGGGCAATGCGGTGGAAGACCTGATCCAAAGTCAGGCCGGCGTGTCGACCCACAGCGAATTGTCCTCACAATACAATGTGCGCGGCGGCAGTTTCGACGAGAACAGCGTATATATTAATAATGTGGAGGTATTCAGACCCTTCCTCGTGCGGAGCGGTCAACAGGAGGGTCTGTCGGTGATCAACCCCGACATGGTGGAGAAAATCAGCTTCTCTACAGGTGGTTTCGAAGCGAAATACGGCGACAAGATGGCCTCAGCCCTCGACATCACCTACAAACGTCCCAAGGCATTGGAGGGCAGCCTCTCTGCCAGTTTGCTGGGTGGCAGTGCCTATCTGGGTCTGAGCAACAAGAAAGTGTCGTGGAGCAACGGACTGCGCTACAAGACCAATCGCTATCTGCTCGGTTCGCTGGAAACCAAGGGAGAATACAATCCCAACTTCCTGGACTACCAGACCTACCTGAGCTATCACCCCAACAAGCGCTGGACAGTCGACCTGATCGGCAATATCTCCGAAAACCATTACAACTTCATCCCACATGACAGGGAAACCAATTTCGGAACGATGGAGAACGTGAAGAAGTTCAAGGTGTATTTCGACGGTAAGGAGAAAGACATCTTCCGCACCTACTTCGGCATGTTCAACATCACCCGCAACTTCACCGACAGGACGTCACTCTCGCTCATCACCTCCGCTTTTTATACCAAGGAACAGGAGAAATTCGACATCCAGGGCCAATACTGGTTGACGCAGACTGAAACCAGCGAGAACCTGGGCGTGGGCACCTATATGGAACATGCTCGCAACTACCTGGAAGCCCATGTGGAAACCTTCAAACTCGTGCTCAACCACAAAGCCGGCCGGCACAACTATCAAGCTGGACTGACCTACAAGATGGAGCATATCACTGAGAACAGCCGTGAGTATGAGATGCGTGACTCAGCTGGATATACCATGCCCCACACCGGCAAAGACCTCTACATGATCTACTCGCTCAATGCCAGCAACACCCTCGACGCCAACCGCCTGGAGACCTACGTGCAGGACACCTGGCGATTCCACAACGCCGAGGAGACCACGTTTTACACCCTCAATTACGGAGTGAGGTTCTCACACTGGAACTTCAACCGCGAGAGCATCGTCAGTCCGAGGGCATCGCTGACCATTGTTCCCGCCTTCAACAATGACGTCACTTTCCGGCTAGCTGCCGGACTCTACTACCAAGCCCCGTTCTTCAAGGAACTCCGCGACACCTCCACCGTCAATGGCATCACATACGCCACACTCAACAAGAAGATCAAGAGCCAACGGTCGGTCCACTTCATCGGAGCCATGGACTACCGTTTCAAGATGAAGGAGCAGAACTTTCGCTTCAGTGCAGAAGCCTACTACAAACTGCTGTCCAACCTGGTGCCTTATAGCGTGAGCAACGTGAAAGTCGTCTACTACGGTCAGAACGAGGCCAACGGTCATGCCATGGGCCTCGACCTGAAACTCTATGGCGAGTTCGTGCCTGGCACCGACTCCTGGATCAGCGTATCGGTGATGGACACCAAGATGAAGCTCCACGGCAAGTCGATCCCACTGCCCACCGACCAACGGATCGCCCTCAACCTGTTTTTCACCGACTATTTTCCAGGCACTGAGCGCTGGAAGATGTCGCTCAAACTCGCCTATGCCGACGGTCTGCCTTTCAGTGCTCCACACCGAGGAATAGAGAACAACAACTTCCGTGCGCCCGCCTATAAGCGTGCCGACATCGGCATGAGTTTCAGGGCACTCGACAATGAGAAAAAGACCTACAAAAAGAATCCCCTGCGCAACATCTGGCTCGGTGTCGACTGCCTCAACCTCTTCGGCATCAACAACGTCAACTCCTACTACTGGATCACTGACGTCACCAACCAGCAATACGCCGTGCCCAATTATCTGACAGGCAGACAAATCAATGCGAGAGTGCTTTTTGAATTCTGACCTTCCGCCCTATCTGGGCTGGTTCTTTTATCCTATCTGATGCGGTTTAACTCTACCTGTAATGCGGATTTATGTGGGTGACGAACGCAGGGATTGTTTTACCACAATGCCTCCTTCGGAAGGAAAAGAAGAAGCGACGAATTATCGAGAAGGCCTGTTGAAAAAGAAATAAATCATAAAATTCGGAAATATATACAAGGGTATCAATCTTTTTTATTACTTTTGCACCATCATATTGAAATCGTTCACTTTAAACTTTTGTTATATGAAAATCTCACACATTGAACATTTAGGAATCGCAGTACAAAGTATCGAAGAGTCGCTTCCCTTTTTCGAGGAAGTGCTTGGACTCAAATGCTATGCCGTAGAAGAAGTCGCAGACCAGAAAGTGAAGACCGCTTTCCTGAAATGCGGCGAGGTGAAGCTGGAGCTTCTTGAGCCGACATCGCCGGAGAGCACCATCCAGAAATGGCTTGACAAGGGCAACAAAGGCGTTCACCACGTGGCATTCTGCATCGAAGACGGCGTGGCCAATGCTTTGGCTGAGGTAGACGCCAAGGGAGTGCGCCTGATTGACAAGGCTCCCCGCAAAGGCGCCGAGAACCTCAATATCGCCTTCCTTCATCCGAAATCCACTTGCGGCGTTCTCACCGAGCTCTGCGAGCATTAATCACTGCGTCAATCAGAGACATAACATCTGCCGCAGAGCGGCAGACAAACCATAACAAACAATGAGCAAACAATTAGAGAAGATCAAAGCCCTTGTCGCCAAGCGCGAACAGGCCCGTCTTGGTGGCGGAGAGAAAGCGATTGAGAAACAGCATGCCCGTGGCAAGTACACCGCCCGCGAGCGTATCGACATGCTTCTCGACGAAGGCAGTTTCGAGGAGTTCGACATGTTCAAGCTCCACCGCTGCACCAATTTCGGCATGGAGAAGAAGCAATTCCTTGGCGACGGTGTCGTAGCCGGTTCCGGTACGATCGATGGTCGTCTGGTGTATATTTTCGCACAGGACTTCACTGTGAACGGCGGTTCTCTCTCTGAGACCATGGCCGAGAAGATCTGCAAAGTGATGGATATGGGTATGAAGATGGGTGCCCCCGTGATCGGCATCAACGACTCTGGTGGTGCACGTATCCAGGAAGGCATCAATGCCCTTGCCGGCTATGCAGAGATCTTCGAACGCAACATCCTTGCCTCGGGTGTGATTCCCCAGATCTCGGGTATCTTCGGTCCTTGTGCTGGTGGAGCTGTCTACTCCCCTGCCCTCACCGACTTCACCCTGATGATGGAGAACACCTCCTACATGTTCCTGACCGGTCCGAAAGTGGTGAAGACCGTCACCGGTGAGGATGTGGACCAGGAGCACCTCGGCGGAGCTTCCGTACACTCCACCAAGAGCGGTGTGACCCACTTCACCGCCTCGACAGAGGAGGAAGCCCTTGAGATGATCAAGACGCTGCTGAGCTATATCCCCTCCAACAACATGGAGGAGACCCCGCGCAAGCCCTGCGACGACCCCATCGACCGTATGGAGGACAGCCTGAACGAGATTCTGCCCGACGACCCCAACATGGCATACGACATGTACAAGGTGATCGCCGCCATCACCGACAACGGCGAGTTCTTTGAGGTGCAGCCCAAGTTTGCCAAGAACATCATCGTCGGTTTCGCCCGTTTCAACGGACAGAGTGTCGGTATCGTGGCCAACCAGCCTTCCTGCTATGCCGGTGTGCTGGATGTGAACGCCAGCCGCAAGGGAGCACGCTTCGTGCGCTTCTGCGACGCTTTCAACATCCCCATCGTGAGTTTGGTCGACGTGCCCGGATTCCTTCCCGGCACCGGTCAGGAGTACAACGCCGTCATCCTGCATGGAGCCCAGCTGCTGTATGCCTACGGCGAAGCCACAGTGCCCAAGGTGACCATCACCCTGCGCAAGAGCTATGGTGGCAGCCACATCGTGATGGGTTGCAAGCAACTGCGCACCGACCTCAACTACGCATGGCCCAACGCAGAAATCGCCGTGATGGGTGCCTCTGGTGCCGTCGCCGTGCTCTGCGCCAAGGAAGCCAAGGCCAAGAAAGAGGCAGGAGAGGACGTCAAAGCCTTCCTCGCCGAGAAAGAGGAGGAGTACTCAGAGCTGTTCGCCAATCCTTATCAGGCAGCCAAGTATGGCTACATCGATGATGTGATTGAGCCACGCAACACTCGTTTCCGTATCTGCCGGGCCCTTGCTCAGCTCGCCACCAAGCGTGAGAACCTGCCCGCCAAGAAACACGGCAACATTCCTATGTAATTGAATTGAACTCGAGGCAGCGGGGTGGCATTTGCTCCCTGCTGCCATTTTCCAACCTCAAACGCACGCGAAATGGCAAAAGCAAACCATGAAGTGTATGCGGCCATTGCCATGGCCCTGCACGAATACAAGGGCAACAACGTACACGACAAGGAGGCAGGCATCATCACCATCCGTCCGCATCATACGGAGTGGAATGCCCACCTGCCCATGACCACCATGCATCCTTGAGACCAATCATACCCAAAAAAACAGTTTATAATGAAGACATACAAATATACAATCAACGGAACGAAATACGAGGTCGCTATCGGTGACATCGCCGACAACATCGCCTGCGTCACAGTGAATGGCGAGGAATACAAAGTGGAGATGGAGCCAGAGGCTGAACCCGAGAAGAAGAAGGTGGTGGTGAAGACCGGAGCTGCCAAGGAAGCCGCTCCTGCAGAGGCTACGGCTGCAGCCTCAGGTCCTGTGAACACCGCTAACGCACTCAAGGCTCCGCTTCCTGGTGTGATCACCGAGATCAAGGTGGCTGTAGGCGACGAGGTGAAGGCAGGCGACGTGGTCGTGGTGCTGGAGGCCATGAAGATGGCCAACAACCTGGAAGCCGAGAAAGACGGCAAGGTGACCGCCATCCTCGTTTCCAACGGTGCCAGCGTGATGGAAGACACTCCGCTTGTGGTCATTGAGTAGACCCGCCATCATGGATATCAAAGGGCTGTGGCATTGCCATGGCCCTTTTTCGTGCGTCAAGTGGGGTGCCATCCGTCAAAAAAGGTATCATAAACCTAAATAATCAAAAAAGGATTTCGCCATATCGGTTTTTTTTCGTAATTTTGCACAGGATAAGGAGGCAGGAGCATCATCTTGATCGGCCTTCCCCTATCCGAGCTAATAAAACCATTCAGATGTCCAAGAAAATTTTATTCATCAATCAGGAGATTACTCCCTACGTGCCCGAGAGCGAAATTTCCATTCTGGGCAAGATGCTCCCTCAGGTCATGCAGGAGCGAGGTTATGAAATCCGCACGTTCATGCCCAAATGGGGTACTATCAATGAGCGCAGAGGGCAATTGCACGAAGTCATACGCCTCTCGGGGATGAATCTTATCATCGACGACACCGACCACCCGCTGATCATCAAGGTAGCCTCAATACCCGTCTCCCGCATCCAGGTATATTTCATCGACAACGATGACTATTTCCAGAAGCGCAAGATGGAAGAGAACGAGCAGGGAGAGGAGTATGCCGACAATGGCGAGCGCGCCATCTTCTTTGCGCGCGGCGTGCTGGAGACGGTGAAGAAGCTCCGTTGGACACCCGACATCATCGTTTGCCAAGGCTGGATGTCGGCCGTGGTGCCGCTCTATGTGAAGACCGCATATCATGAAGAGCCTTCATTCGCCAATACCAAGGTGGTGACCTCACTCTTCACCAAGCAGCTGAAGAACGACCTTGGCTCGAAATTCAAGCACTGCGTGGAGTTCCGTGAGGCCAAAAGCTCATTGCTGTCATCCTACAGCGATGATTTCAATTTCGTGGAACTTGGCAAGCTGGCCATCGACTTCTCTGACGGTATTGTGGAAGCCGGCTCTGAGGTGAACAGTGTACTGATGGACTACGCCAAGAGCAAGGGACTCCCTGTGTTGAGTTATCCCGGTGCAGAGAATTACGCTGACGCCTACGACCAATTCTACACCCAATTATTGGAAACAGAATAATTTTAGAGCAACGATGAATATCAGATTCATGTTGAGTATTGCCGCAGCAGTGGCACTGCTGTTGATCTCCTGCGACGATACGACCGATGATATTGGCATTTCACTGACAGACAATGCCGATCAGATCCAAATCAGTTCAGAAGTTTTCACCGCCACCTCACGCTCGGTGGCAGCCAAATCGATTGTCTCACGCAGTTCTACAGGTTACCTGGGCCGCATCATCGACCCAGAGACGGGAGCACACATCACCGCCGACTTCATGACGCAGTTTTTCTGCTTTGACGGTTTTTCCATGATCTCGCCCGACAGCATTGCCAACAAGGATGCCAACGGAGAGGCAATCGCAGACTCCTGTGAGTTGCGCCTGTTCTACAACAGCTATTACGGCGACTCCCTGGCCACCATGAAGCTCACCGTCTATGAGATGGGGACCCCAATGCCCGAGGACATCAAGTACTATACCGATTTCAGTCCGCTGAAGGAGGGGTATGTGCGCGAGGACGGCATCCACAAGGACCATGCTTACACCCTCATCAACAAAAGCGAGACACGCGAGAAGGACAGCACGGATTCCTATGTCAACAACATCCGAATGCCTCTTAACGACCCTTACACCGACAAGGATGGTGTGACCTACAACAACTTCGGCACTTATGTGATGCGACAGTATTACTCTCATCCTGAGTATTTCAAGAGCACCATCTCATTTATCAACCACGTCGTGCCAGGTTTCTATTTCAAGATGACAGGCGGTCTGGGCTCAATGGCCTACGTGATATCGCCTCAGCTGAACATCTTCTACAGCCAGCGAATCAAAGCCGACAGCATTGCCAGCAAACTGACGCTGTTCTCCGGTACGGAAGAGGTGCTGCAGACCACGACAGTGAGCAACGACGAGGAAGCTATCAGCCAGTTGGTGAACGACAAGAGCTGCACCTACATCAAGAGTCCATCGGGCATTTTCACAGAGGTCACTATTCCCGTCGACGAGATCATGAAAGGTCATGAGAACGACACCATCAACTCCGCCAAGATCATTTTCAACCGCATCAACAATGGCCAGGCAAGCCAATATAACCTGCCCGCCCCCACGTCGCTCCTGATGCTGGAGGCCGACAGTGTGGCAGCATTCTTCGAAGGAGAGAAAGTGGCCAACTACAAGGACTCCTATATCTCGACCTATTCGGCTTCGCTCAACCGCTATGCTTTCAACAACATCAGCGGACTGGTCACGGCGATGTATCACGCCAAGACAGAAGGTGTGAAGTCCGACCCCAACTGGCTGTCGTATCATCCCAACTGGAACAAAGTGATGCTCATCCCCGTCACAACCACCTACACGACTTTCGACCAGACCTCGGTGTTGTCGGGAGTTTCCAATGACATGTCGCTCACCAGCACCCGCTTAGTGGGAGGCGATACCCCGATCACCATCAGCGTGATCTACAGTTCCTTCAAATAGGCTCCCACACATGGCAGACAATTATCTGGAAAAACGGCGTGAGCAATATGAAGCCCGGAAAGCGGAATGGCTGAAGAAGAAAAAACTGCCACCGTCGATGAGAAAGACCAAGACTCCTTCAGAGAAAGCATAACAAGAAAATCCGGCCCGATGTATCCCTACATCAGGCCGGATTTTTGATTCAATTCTCTCAATATTCTCCAAACAACCTCAACAGGATAGTTTGAGAGCCGTTTCAGGCTGCATCTCAACAAAGATGTTACCCTGACAATCTTTCACCTCTAAAAATAACCTATTGAACAGATTCGTGTAGTCGTCTGTGACGATGCAAAAATAGGAGAAAAATGTGATTGCAGGTGAAGCAAAAGGATAAAAAACTTTTCAATCCGCCTTTTTTTTGACATAAATCAAGCCGTAGACTCGATATCACCGTTCATCGGGATTTGTCGCTCGGCATGCACAAGAATCCCAAGGGACCGAGTATCAGGATTGCAAATCCGAAAAGCGCATTGAAAATGCTAATACTCCATGCGGGCGGATTTCAAATCCGCCCGAACAAAGAAATAGGAATCCGCCCGAACAAAGAGAAAAGAATCCGCATGAACAAAGAAATAGGAATCCGCCCGAACAAAGACCTAAGAGGACAAGAGAATCCGGACGGACGAAGGCAAATCTTCCAGAAAAAGGAACAACAAATTGACACTCCGATACACATTTTTCAATTATTTGTTGTATCTTTGCTTTTCAAATGTGAAAGACTATAGAAAATACAATAATTATGGAAACCATCACCAATTTCGAACAACTGACAAAGCATCTTTCCGAGCGCGGCGAGCGCAAAAGAGTAGCCGTGGTATGCGCTTCGGATGATTCCACGCAATATGCCGTGGCCCGCGCCCTGGAGGAACAGTTCATAGAAGCCATCTTCGTCGGCTGCAAGGAGGAGATCATCGCCAACCCCGCCTTTGCCGCCCATGAAGGACACGTGACCTATATCGATGCCGACGACCGCGACGACGCAGCCCGCAAGGCCGTCGCACTGGTGCGCGAGGGAAAGGCCGACATTCTGATGAAGGGACTGATCAACACCGACAACCTGCTCCACGCCGTGCTCAACAAGGAGACCGGCATCCTGCCTAAAGGCAATGTGCTGACCCATATCACCGCCTCCGCCATCCCCGGCTATCCCAAACTGCTCTTCTTCTCTGATGCCGCAGTGATCCCCTATCCCACTCATGAGCAGCGTGTGGAGCAAGTGAGATATGTGGCCAAGCTCTGCCGTGACTTCGGCATCGCAGAGCCCAGGATATCGCTTATCCATTGTTCGGAGAAAGTGGGAGGCAAATTCTTCCCCTTCACGGAGCGCTATGCCGAGATCATCGAAGAAGGCCGTGAAGGACAGTTTGGCAGTTGCATCATCGACGGTCCGCTGGACCTCAAGACCTCCTGCTGCAAGGAGAGTCTGGACAAGAAAGGCATCCAGTCACCCCTCGACGGCGAGGCCGATGCCCTGATATTCCCCGACATCCAGGCCGGCAACGTCTTCTACAAGACCATCACGCTCTTCTGCCACGCAGAGACAGCCGGAATGCTCGCCGGCACGATGGCCCCGGTGGTGCTGCCCTCACGCAGCGACAGCAAGATCTGCAAATATTGCAGTCTGGCCCTGGCCGCCATCAACGCATAAACTAACCTCCCCCCCTCCACACGCAATGAGAAACCAGATCGAAGTCAAAGGCGCCCGCGTCAATAATCTCAAGAACATCAACATCAACATCCCCCACGACCAGTTTATCGTGATAGCCGGCGTGAGTGGAAGCGGCAAATCGTCGCTGGCCTTCGACACCCTGTATGCAGAAGGCCAGCGCCGCTACGTGGAGAGTCTCTCCTCGTATGCCAGGCAGTTTCTTGGGCGTATGAGCAAGCCCGAATGCGACTTCATCAAAGGTCTTCCGCCCGCCATCGCCATCCAGCAGCGTGTGATCAGCCGCAACCCCCGTTCGACGGTAGGCACCTCGACGGAGGTCTATGAATACATGCGTCTGCTCTATGCCCGTATCGGTCGCACCTACTCCCCCATCAGCGGCGTGGAGGTCAAGAAGCACTCCACGGAGGACATCGTCAAGCAAGTTTTGGAATTCTCGAAGGGCACACGCTTCTGCGTGATGGCTCCGCTTCGGATTCCCGAAGGCCGAACGCTGGAGCGCCAGTTGCAGATGGAGATGCAGCAGGGTTTCGCAAGGCTCTTCATGAAAGGGCAGTTTGTGAGGATCGACGAATTGCTCGAAGACCAGGCGACCCTTTCACAAGTGCACCCCTCCGACCTCTTCATCCTCATCGACCGTATGTCGGTGGATGACAGCAAGGACAGCATCTCCCGTCTGGTCGATTCCGCCGAGACCGCCCTCTATGAAGGTGATGGCCATTGCCGGATCACCTTCCTGCCCTCCAACATCTCTTATGACTTCTCCATGCGTTTCGAAGCCGACGGCATCCGTTTCGAAGAGCCCAACGACAACATGTTCTCCTTCAACTCCCCGCTCGGAGCCTGTCCCCACTGCGAGGGTTACGGCCGTGTGATCGGCATCGACGAGAAGTTGGTCATCCCCAACACGACATTGAGTGTCTATGACGGTTGCGTGCAATGCTGGCATGGCGAGAAAATGCGCATGTGGCAGGAAGAATTCTGCCGCCGTGCAGCCCGTTATGACTTCCCCATTTTCAAGCCCTACCTTGAGCTCACCCACCAGCAGAAGGAATGGTTGTGGCACGGTCTTCCCTCCGACCAGGGTCTCGACATCCACGACCAGGTGTCGATTGATGCTTTTTTCGCCATGGTGCAGGAAAACCAATACAAGATACAATATCGTGTGATGCTGAGCCGCTACAGGGGAAAGACCATCTGTCCGACCTGTCATGGCACACGTCTGAAAAAAGAAGCCGGGTATGTGAAGATCGGAGGTAAAAGCATCTCAGACCTTGTGGAAATGCCCATCTGGTCGCTCAGGAAATGGTTTCTGGATCTACAGATAGAGGACCATGAGCGAGAGATCGCCAAACGGCTCCTGACCGAGATCAACAACCGCCTGCAGTTTATCGACGACGTGGGACTCGGCTATCTGACCCTCAACCGTCTGTCGAACTCGCTGAGCGGTGGTGAGAGCCAACGCATCAACCTCACCACGTCGCTGGGCAGCTCACTTGTCGGTTCGCTGTATATCCTCGACGAGCCCAGCATCGGTCTGCACAGCCGAGACACCGACAAACTGATCCACGTGCTCAAGGAACTGCAGTCACTCGGCAACACGGTCATCATCGTCGAGCACGACGAGGAGTTCATGCGTGCCGCCGACTATCTGATCGACGTGGGGCCAGATGCCGGACGTCTGGGCGGAGAAATTGTCTTCGAAGGCAAAGCCTCCAGCATCACAGAGCAGAGCCTCGCCCAATACCCCAGGAGTCACACGGTGAGATACCTGTTGCACCAAGAGACCATCCCGGTGCCCCCAAGCCGCCGTCCCTGGAATTTCTGGGTCACCATCCGTGGAGCAAGGATGAACAACCTGCGAGGCATCGACGTGAAGTTTCCACTCAACGTGTTCACCGTCGTCACCGGTGTCAGCGGCAGTGGGAAATCGACTTTGGTGAAAGGCATTCTCTACCCTGCCCTGAAGCGTCATCTCGGTGATGTATGCGATGCCCCAGGCGAATATCTGGCCTTGGAAGGAGACTGGAAGCAGTTGCGCCGTGTGGAGTTCGTCGACCAGAATCCCATCGGCAAGAGCAGCCGCAGCAATCCCGCCACATACGTGAAAGCATACGATGCCATCCGCCAACTCTTCGCCGACCAGCAGTTGGCCAAGCAAATGGGGTTCAGCCAGCAGTATTTCTCCTTCAATGCCGACGGCGGACGGTGCGAGGAGTGCAAAGGAGCCGGAGTGATCACGGTCGAGATGCAGTTCATGGCCGACCTTGAACTGGAGTGCGAGTCATGCCATGGCAAACGATTCAAGCACGATATCCTGGAAGTCAAGTTCGCAGGCAAGAACATCCATGAAGTGCTGGAGATGACGGTATCTGAAGCGATAGAGTTCTTCACCGCCAACAAGCAACCGCTGATTGCCAAGCGCCTTCAGCCGCTTGAGGATGTCGGTCTGGGGTATATCCGTCTCGGACAAAGTTCCTCCACCCTCTCCGGCGGAGAGAATCAGCGTGTGAAACTTGCCTATTTCATCGGGCAGGAGCGCCAAGACCCCACGCTTTTCATTTTCGACGAGCCCACGACCGGCCTTCATTTCCATGATATCCGCCGATTGCTTTCCGCCTTCTATGCCCTCATCGACAGGGGGCACACCATACTGGTGATAGAGCATAACATGGAAGTCATCAAATGCGCCGACCATATCATCGACCTCGGTCCCGACGGTGGCGATAAAGGCGGCAATCTCGTCTTCGAAGGAACGCCGGAGCAACTGGCCGAATGTGAAGCCAGCATCACCGGAAGGTATTTACGGGAAAAATTATGACCCAAAAATTTTGTCAAACGGAAAATTTGGATTACCTTTGCGTTCGAATTGGATAAAAGGGTTATTCGGGTGTAGAAAAAGCCTCCATTTCACAAGAGTTTGCCGATATGGCTCAGTTGGTAGAGCAATTCATTCGTAATGAATAGGTCCCGGGTTCGAGTCCCGGTATCGGCTCATCATTCAAGCGGAATTAGCACATCGGTAGTGCATCGGCTTCCCAAGCCGAGGAGGCGGGTTCGATTCCCGTATTCCGCTCACCAGACAAACATCTAAGAGTCAGTGAGTTACATTGAATACTCACTGACTTTTTTCTTTTGTATCCATAATCCGATAATAGGTTTTAATAGGCTCAGATAGGCTGTAATAGGCTATCACAATTATCGGTTTACAGATCCTAATACACATGGCATTGTGAACCGTCTTCAATCAGTTACGGAGCGGCGGCGAACCTCGAAGAACTGCCGAGTGGCAAGGAAAAAGAGGGCGGCACCGACCACATGGCAGAAAGCTACTGTGAAAAAGGCAAAAGTGTAGCTGATATATTCGGATAGCAGACCTCCAGCCAGAATGCCAAGGCCAATGCCCACATCCCATGAAACCAGCAACGTGGAATTGGCCGTCCCCCGCTCGTTGTTAGAGGCGATATTGATAGTCATGTTGAGAAATGCCGGCCATAGATGGCCGTTGCCCAATCCGATGAGAAGAGGCGAAACGTAATAGCCGAAACTATTGGGACAAAGCACGAACAAGGTATAGCCCAGTGTTGAGAGAACGATGCCCTCGCCTGCATTCCTGGCCAAGCGGCCCTTCCGGAGCGATTTCGAGCCCAGGAGACGTGACACGATAAGTCCGATGGAGAGCAGCAGGAAAAACACGCCCGTACCACCCGTAATGCCCATGACCTCTTTGCTGTATATGGCCAGGAAGTTGTGCAGCACGCCGAAACAGAATCCGAAAAACACCATATTGACTGCTATCAGCCACCCTTTCAGGAGAAAGAAGCGGTCGAGAGAGATTTTGTCTCTCCTTCTCACCACCGGTCTCTTGGGCAGTTGCACTGTACTGTCGACAGCCATGCCCAAACCTGCCACGGCCAGTGCGATCCAGAACAAGAGTTGGAAATCAGATGTATACTGGTAGACAGCGATACCCACCGACGGTGCCATGGCCATCGCCAGATTGTTGCTCAGGCCATAATAGCCGATACCCTCATTACGCCGGCTCGACGGCAAGACATCTATCGCCACCGTACTGTTGGCCACCGTCAACCCACCGAAGGGTGCTCCATGGAGCGTTCTGATGATAGCGAAGAGCAGCAAGGATCCGGCAGCCAGATAGCCGGTGAAGAAGATGAAAAAGAGGAAATAGAAGAAGAGCAGCATCCGTTTCCTGTCAAAACTATCGACGAGGAAACCACTGAAGGGGCGGAACAGCAGTGCCGTGATGGTATACCCTGAAAGCACCAGTCCGATGACATCCTTTGTGGCCGAGAAATACTCACTCAGGTAGAGAGGCAGCAAAGGTGCAAGCAAATAGAAGGCAAAGAACAGCAAGAAATTGGCTGTCATCACTTTGACATAGTTTCGGTTCCAGAGTTTTTCCATTACTATTGCCCGTTTTAGGGTCATCCGATTATCGATAAGGAAGGCAAGGATACCTATCCCTGCCTTCCTTCATTAATGATTTTAAAAAAAGGTGTGAAGTCTGTTTATTGATGCTGCTCACGCAGGAGGTCATTGACCGTCTTGACCGGATTGAAGGTTGAGAGCGGCACCTCCACAAAGACCGTGTTCCAGTCGCTCATGGCACCGTTCCAAAGCCCAGGAAGTTCGAGCGCCTTCAGTTCCTTGCCATTCTTGCTCTTGCTGCTGATGAAGCCCGTCGACTTGTCGACAAACTCCGGCAGGTTGAAGCGGTTGCCCTTGTAATCCTTGACAGCGCACACGAGGTCAACGGGATTGAAATGAGTGCCTTCAGTAAACATTTTTTGATATTCCACGTTGCTCTTGTCGATCTGGCTGCTCTCAAGAATCTGCAGGCTCACGGTGCCATCCTGGTTGTAAGTGAGGAACGGTCCGCCACCCGGTTCTCCGACATTCTTCACGACGCCGCAAACACGCATCGGCCGGTTGAGTTTCTTGTGGAGATAGATCACGAGTTCAGCATCCTCAAGCAGTTTGATATCCGGATTGCGGCAGCACAGGTCACGCTGCAAGAAACGGATGATCTCTTCCAGCTGCTCATGGTTGTACTTGCCAGTATCGAGCAGTTGCAGATATTCGAAGGCTTTCTTCTGAAGCGTCACCAATACGCCAGCGATGAGCTGCTTGTAAGTGACGGTATCCCCCTTGAGCCTGTCGGGAACGACATTGTCAATATTCTTGATAAAGATCACGTCGGCGTCGATCTCGTTGAGATTCTCGATAAGTGCTCCATGTCCACCGGGCCTGAACAGCAATTTGCCATCCTCAGTGCGGAAAGGAGTGTTGTCGGGATTGGCAGCGATGGTATCGGTGCTCGGTTTCTGTTCCGAGAATGAGATATTGTACTTGATGCCATATTTGTCAGCATAGCCATCGACCTTCGACTCCACCTTCTGCTCAAAGAGAGCCATATGCTCATGGCTGACCGTGAAATGCACGTTGGCCTCGCCGTTGCTGGCAGCATACAGAGCGCCCTCCACGAGGTGTTCCTCCATCGGGGTGCGCGGGCCATTCTCATAGTTGTGGAACAGAAGCAGTCCTTTGGGCAGCTGTCCGTAGTTCAGGCCCTTGGCCTCAAGCATGTTGGCCACCACAGCCTTGTAATTGCCCTCTGCCATCAACTGGTCGATGCCCTTTCCGCAATTCTCGACACATTTCTCATCGAGAGCTCCGAAGAAAGCGAAGTGATGGATATTGTCGAAATATTTCTTTTCGAAATCGGTGGTCGGCACATCATAATCAGCCGAAAGGAAAGCGAACATGTCTTTGAACATGCGGCTTGCGGCGCCCGATGCCGGCACGAACTTCACGATTTTCTTACCTTCGGCTTTATAAGCATCCCAGGCAGCGATCATCTGCTCGCGCTCACTCTCCTCAGGAGCGATGATACCCTTGCCAATGGCGGCGGCGGCCTCCAGTTTCAGGAAGGGGAAGCCCGTTTTGAATTCATCCAACTGAACAGCGATCTGCTCTTCAGAGATTCCTTTTGATGCGATTTGTCTTAGATCTTCTTGTGATAACATAATAAAATAGATTTAAATAACACTTTTTGGGTATTTTGTCACAAAAATACTTACTTTTTCTTAAATAGAAGAATATTTGATTGGAAATTTATAACTTTGCATCAATTAATTCATTGGAAATGGAGACAATCGATCAAAATAAGGCAGAAGAACAAGCCATCACTGAGTTGCTGACCACCCTGCATGACGCCCTGGCGCAACACCTGCGCCCCAACGATGAGGAGCAATTGAACGCGATACTCAAGGACATGCATGATAATGGTGTCGCACAGCCCAACGCCTTCCACCTCAACCCCATGCTCTTCGGTCTGCAGACCGCCCAGATCGCCATGGAGGAAATCGGACTGCGCAGGGAAGGTGTGCTGGCCATCATCCTCTATTCCTGCCAAGCCCAGACGCGGTATAGCTTACAAGACATCTCAGACCGTTTCGGCGAAGGCGTGGCGCAGATCATCCATGGCCTGGACCGCATCCAAGGGCTCTACAAAAAAAGTCCCACGGTAGAGAGCGAGAATTTCCGCAATCTGCTCATCTCCTTCGCCGAGGACATGCGCGTGATCCTGATCATGATCGCCGACCGCGTGAACCTGATGCGCCAGATCCGCGACACCGACATGGTGGAAGAGAAGCAACGCGTGTCGGAAGAAGCCTCCTATCTCTATGCCCCTCTTGCCCACAAACTCGGATTGTATAAGCTCAAGAGCGAGTTGGAGGACCTGAGCCTGAAATACCTGGAGCATGATGCCTACTACATGATCAAGGAGAAGCTCAATGCCACGAAGCGCTCCCGCGACGCCTACATCGAGCGCTTCATCCGCCCTATCGAGGAGAAACTGCGTGAGACTGGTCTGAAATTCCACATGAAGGGACGCACGAAGAGCATCCATAGCATCTGGCAGAAGATGAAGAAGCAGAAATGCGGCTTTGAAGGCATCTATGACCTGTTTGCCATCCGCATCATCATCGACGCACCGCTGGAAAAGGAGAAGATGCAATGCTGGCAGACATTCTCGATCATCACCGACATGTATCAGCCCAATCCCAAGCGCATGCGCGACTGGCTCTCCGTTCCCAAGTCGAATGGCTACGAGAGTCTTCACATCACGGTGCTCGGTCCCGAGAACAAGTGGGTGGAGGTGCAGATCCGCACCGAACGCATGGACGAGATCGCTGAGCGCGGACTTGCCGCCCACTGGCGCTACAAGGGCATCAAGGGCGACTCCGGCATCGACGAGTGGCTGAACAACATACGCGCCGCCCTGGAGAGCAATGACGACCTGCAGATGATGGACCAGTTCAAGATGGACCTCTACGAAGACGAGGTTTTCGTCTTCACGCCCAAGGGCGACCTGTTCAAATTCCCCAAGGGTGCCACCATACTCGATTTCGCCTACCATATCCACTCCAATGTAGGCAACCGCTGCGTCGGCGGCCGCATCAACGACCGTCTGGTGCCCGTCAGGGAACCGCTCCGCAGTGGCGACACCGTGGAAATCCTCACCTCCAACAACCAGAAGCCCAAGCAAGACTGGCTCTCGATCGTGAAGACTTCGCGTGCGAAGTCAAAAATCCGTCTAGCCCTCAAAGAGACTCAGGTGAAAGACGGCCTCTTTGCCAAGGAGATGCTTGAGCGCAAGTTCAAGAACAAGAAAATAGAGATGGAAGAAGCCACGATGTCGCACCTGATCCGCAAGCTCGGTTTCAAGGAGACCCGTGATTTCTACAAGCAACTCGCTGACGAGAAGCTCGATCCCAATGAGGTGATCGAGAAATATGTCGAGATCCGCAACATCGAGACCGGAAATGCCCCCCAGGTGGCAGCCCGCAGCGCAGAGGAGTTCAGCTACGAGAACCCCGATGAGGAATACACCCGCCGCAATGATGACGTGCTTGTGATCGACCGCAACCTGAAAGGCATCGACTATCAGTTGGCGAAATGCTGCAATCCTATCTACGGCGATCAGATTTTCGGTTTTGTCACGGTGAGCGGCGGTATCAAGGTGCACCGTGCCGATTGCCCGAATGCCCCCGAACTGCGCCGCCGTTTCGGTTATCGGATGGTGAAGGCCCGATGGAGCGGCAAGGGATCGTCGCAATATGCGATCACACTCCGTGTGGTGGGCAACGACGACATCGGCATCGTGAACAACATCACCAGCATCATCTCCAAGGAGGAGAAGATCGTGATGCGCTCTATCAACATCGACAGTCATGACGGCTTGTTCGGCGGTATCCTCGTGGTGCAGCTCGACGATACCTCGCGCTTGGAGACCCTCATCAAGAAGCTCCGCACTGTGAAAGGAGTGAAACAAGTGGAAAGACTATAGGCCAGATTATCCTGCAAGGCTTTACCCAACCGATCCTGCCCACTGCCGATCAGGGATCAGAACACTTCCGCGCAGGAATCAGAACTCCACTCGGTCGATGAGAGCGAGCCCCTTTGGTGTGCAGATACCACGCAGGATGGTCATGATGACATTCTTGAAAATCGTCATCATCGGATAAGTCTGATAAAGTTCGGTATCCATGACATATTTCATGAATACCTCTGTCATGGAATTGATGATCTCATAATTGACATCGCCTCTGAAACAGCCCTCTCTCACGCCCCTCATCATGAACTGAATAGACTTGCTGCGGTTGGTCTCATTCCGATTGCTGATATACTCCATTACCCTGGGATACTTGTGGATCTCGGAATAGAAAAGCGGATTGGTCGTACCGCTGTTCTCGATATGGAGCCGCAAAAACGAGACCAGGATATCCATCACATTGCTGTCGTCCTTGATTTCCTGAGCAAGTTTCTCCTCAAAAGACTCATGATTGTATTTGACACAAGCATAAAGCAGATCCTCCTTGGTGCGGTAGATCTCATAAAGAGTCCGTTTGGAAATCGACAAGTGGCATGCGATATCATCCATTTTCACAGCTTTAATACCTTTCTCACGAAAATCATCAATAGCCGTCTTCAAGATCTTCTTCTGAAGATCCTGCCGATAAGTGGTGGAATTGAGTGTTTTAGGCATCGTATAGTGTAGCTTGGGTCCGTGTCAGTGGCAAAGATAGTGAATAATATTGAAATGTCAAAATAAAAGAGCCACTAAACTTTGCAACTCGGTTGCGAAACCAATCATCTACCTTTGCAAAAGTTTTGATAAAAAAGCAAAAGATCATGTCATATCCACACCATCACCACGAGCAACGCCATGACCATCATGAGCATCATCATGAGCATGAATGCCATGAGTGCCACCATCATCACCATCATCACCATGAGGGAGGTCTGAAACCGCAATTGCTGTGCATCGCTGCCACAGTGATCCTGCTCATCGCATGTGTCATCATCGACAAGCGAGTCGAGATGTCCACCTGGCAGTTGCTGCTGCTCTATCTCATCCCCTACCTCACCGCCGGATACGCTACGCTCAAGGAAGCGGCTGAGGGCATCGCCCATGGCGATATGTTCAACGAGCATTTCCTGATGTCGATTGCCACGATCGGAGCCCTGTGCATCGGTTTCCTGCCTGGAGCCGAGACGCAGTTTCCCGAGGCCGTCTTCGTCATGCTGTTTTTTCAGATCGGCGAACTCTTCGAGGGTTATGCTGAGGGGAAGAGCCGCGAGAGCATCTCCCATCTGATGGCCATCCGCCCCGACGTGGCCCATGTGTTGCGTCACGGCGAGGAAGTCAGCGTAGGCCCCGAGGAGGTGGAAGTCGGCGAGACCATCATCATCCGTCCTGGTGAGAAAGTGCCATTAGACGGTGTCATCGAGGAAGGCAGTACCGCCCTGAACACCGTCGCACTCACTGGCGAGAGCATGCCCCGGGAGGCCGGTGTGGGAGATGAAGTCATCTCAGGTTGTGTGAACCAATCCGGAGCCATCAAAGTGCGCACGCTCAAGAGTTTCGGCGAAAGCACCGTATCGAAAATCATCCGTCTGGTGGAGAACGCCAATGAGAAGAAATCCCACAGCGAGGCGTTCATCACACGCTTTGCCAAAGTCTACACCCCCATCGTGGTTTTCGCCGCCCTTGCCCTTGCTCTTTTTCCACCCCTGCTCTCCGGCGATTTCACGGGCACCTTCCCTGTATGGCTATACCGTGCCCTCATCTTTCTCGTCGTCTCCTGTCCATGTGCGCTGGTCATCAGCGTACCACTCACCTTCTTCGGAGGTATCGGAGGAGCCTCACGGAATGGCATTCTCATCAAGGGGTCAAGCTATATGGACACCCTGGCCCAAGTGCGAACCATAGTCTTCGACAAGACCGGCACCCTCACCCATGGACAGTTCGCCGTCGAAGCCGTGCATCCCGACAGTTGCGATGAGAAACAATTGCTCCATCTGGCCGCCCATGTGGAGCATTACTCCACCCACCCGATCGGAGCCGCACTCCGTGATGCGTTCCCTGCGGAAGCCACCGATGGCTGTGAGGTGAGCGACGTGGAGGAAATCGCCGGCCATGGCGTCAGGGCACGTGTCGGCAAAGACCTGGTGAGCGTGGGCAACACCAAGATGATGAAGAGCATGGGCATCACTTGGCGCGACTGTCACCACACAGGCACCATCATCCATGTCGCCATCAACGGCACCTACGCCGGACACATCGTGATCAACGACAAGATCAAGGAGGACAGTGCCGAAGCCATACGACAGCTCCATCAGCTCGGTGTGACCCACACTGTGATGCTAACCGGCGACCGTGAGGAAGTGGCAGCAAAAGTGGCCGAGCAACTGCGTATCGACGAATATCACTCGGAACTGCTGCCCACCGACAAGGTCAACCAGATTGAGAGGCTGATCGGTCATCCATCGGATGTCAGCCGGGTGGCATTTGTCGGCGACGGCATCAACGACGCCCCGGTATTGGCGAGAGCCGACGTCGGCATCGCCATGGGAGGCATGGGAAGCGACGCTGCCATCGAAGCGGCCGACGTGGTGCTGATGGACGACAAGCCCTCGAAGATCGCTCTTGCCCTGCGCATCGCCCGTCGCACCCTGCGTATCGCCCGACAAAACGTGTGGTTCGCCATCGGTGTGAAAGTGGCCGTCTTGCTTCTGGCCGCCATCGGTCTGGGCAACATGTGGATGGCCGTCTTCGCCGACGTGGGAGTAACCGTGCTTGCCGTGCTCAATGCCATGCGCGCCCTCCGGATATGATGCCCACGAAGGCTGAAGACATCCGAAATCCGGGAAGGCAGTTGTGCCAGACTCCGCTTCCGGCATCCTGCCAGTCGTGGATAATTGCCCCAAAAATTTGGCATTTCACTCGCTTATTCGTACCTTTGCATCGAATTATTCGAGTTTTCGAAAAAAGAAAGGCAAGCGACACATGGCTTCAGCAGAAACCTATATCCGAATGCGGGCATTCGCCCGAGTGGACGGGGCTAAACTCGGTCTTTTCTGGATCGTGAGTTTTGCCCTGTTTATTGGCAGTTTCAAATTCCCCATCTGCAGTATGCTCTGGATCTTGACGATGGTGATGACCCCTTTCGTGGTGGCTATCCTCACCAAGTTATACAGCGACAAGACACCCGAGCGCCACATCAGCTACCGTCATGCCTACGCTCACTCCATGCTCACCGTGTTCTATGCCTCGCTGATCATGGCGATCTCGCAGTGGGCCTATTTCCAGTATCTCGACCATGGGCAGCTCATCGACCGCTATACCAGCATTCTGACCGACCCCCAATTCTCGAAATCACTGGAAGGCATGGGCTACAGCAAGGCCACACTGAAACAGCTCGTCGAGCAACTCCGCCAACTTCGCCCCATCGACATCGCCCTCCAACTGCTTTGGAGCAATATTGTGGCAGGTCTGCTGATGAGTCTCACCACAGCCCTCTATGTGAGCAGCAGGAGATACTTCAAGCCACGCCAATAACAGCATTCACACCATAAAAGAACAACAAACAATCAAGCAATATGGACATTTCAGTTGTCATCCCCCTTTTCAACGAAGAGGAATCTCTGCCCGAACTTTATCAATGGATAGAGCGAGTGATGGATGAACACAGCTTCAGTTTTGAGGTGATCTTCATCAACGACGGTTCGACCGACCGCTCCTGGGACGTGATCCAGCGGCTCTCCGAGCAGTCAGACCATGTGAAAGGCATCAAATTCCGCCGCAATTACGGCAAGAGTCCCGCCCTCTACTGCGGTTTCAAGGAAGCGCAAGGCGACGTGGTCATCACGATGGACGCCGACCTGCAGGACTCCCCCGACGAGATACCCGACCTCTACCGCATGATCATGTCTGACGGGTATGACCTGGTCTCCGGCTACAAGCAGAAGCGGTATGACCCGCTGTCGAAGACAATACCCACCAAACTCTTCAATGCCACTGTGCGCCACATCAGCGGCATCAAGAACCTCCACGACTTCAACTGCGGATTGAAAGCCTACCGCCGTGATGTGGTGAAGAATATCGAAGTGTATGGTGAGATGCACCGTTTCATCCCCTATCTGGCCAAGAACGCCGGTTTCGACAAGATCGGCGAGAAGGTGGTCCACCACCAGGCCCGCAAGTACGGCAAGTCGAAATTCGGCCTCAACCGTTTTGTGAACGGCTACCTCGACCTGATGACCCTCTGGTTTCTGAGCAGTTTCGGGCGGAAGCCGATGCACGTGTTCGGCTTTCTGGGCACGATTGTCTTCCTCATCGGCCTTCTGTCTGCCATCATCATCGGCGCCGACAAACTGATCGCCCTTGCTCATCATGTACCCCAGCGGCTTGTCACCGACTCCCCCTATTTCTACATCGCCCTGACCATGATGATGATCGGCACCCAACTGTTCCTGGCCGGTTTCCTGGGTGATTTGATCAGCCGTTCTTCGACCACCCGCAACGACTATCAGATAGAGGAGGAAATCCGATGCGGAAACTGATGCCCTTCATTGCGGCGTTGCTCATCGTATCGGCATGTTCGTCGATCGACTGCCCGCTCAACAACGTGGTCTACGCCAAATACATCCTGCAGGGTGACGTGCGTGCCATCCCCGGCGAGCTGACTGTCAGCACACGCCGTGCCGACGGCCGCGATACCGTCATTCTCGACGCCCTCTCCGACGCTGCGGATTTCGTTTTGCCTATCAGTTACATCAGGCCCACCGAAGTCTTGTTTTTCCAGTTGAGAGACAGCAACTCTGTGTTGCATTACGACACGGTGACCTACACCAAGACCGACATGCCACATTTCGAGTCAGTGGACTGCGGTCCCAACTTCTTCCACAAACTCACGGGAGTGACGTGGACAAAGCAATTCATCGACTCGATCATCATCTCCAAATCCACAGTAAACTATGACACGACCGGTGGTAATGTGCAGATATATCTCAAGCCTGGTCTTTAGCCTTCTGCTGGTACTGCCCCTGCATGCCCAGAAGAGAATCGCCGTCCAGGAAGAGAAGGAAGACAGCGTGCCCCTGCTCAACGGCTTCGCCGTCGGAGTTGACTTGGTCGGACCTGTGCAAAGTGCGCTGAGCGACTACGGACAGTATGAAGCCTCGCTCCGCATCAACCTCCGCGACACCTACTTCCCCATCGTGGAAGCCGGTCTGGGAAGAGCCTCCCACGACGACATGGTGACCCTCATCAAGTATGAGTCGAAAGCCCCCTATTTCCGATTGGGCATGGACTACAACCTCATGAAAGACAAGCATGCCGCCTACCGCATCTATGGCGGAGCACGTTATGCCCTGACCTATTTCAGCTACGACCTCTCCCACCCCGGCCTCACCGACCCCTACTGGGGCGACAAGGCACCTTATCAAGCCGACGGCGTGAAATGCCATTACCACTGGATAGAGTTTGCCGCCGGCGTGGATGCCAAGATCCTCGGCCCCGTCCACTTCGGATGGAGTGTCAGATACCGCAAGCGACTCTTTCACGACTCCGGCGACCTGGGCAATGTGTGGTATGTGCCTGGTTTAGGCAAGTCAGGCAGCACCCGTATGGGGTTCCTTTTCATCCTCTCTATTGACATTTAACGACCTCACCCCGTCATCATGAACAAGCGTAAGAACCTGATCTGGCAAATCCCCTTCCTCACCCTGCTCATCGTAGGCACTGTGCTCATTATCAACCAGCAGCGCAACATGCCCTATATCCGCAATGAGGGGAAGATTTTCGGCACTTTCTATCACATCACCTATCAAAGTGACAAGGACCTCCAGAAAGAGATAGAAGAAGCCCTGCAACAAGTAGACAACTCGCTTTCCCCCTTCAATCCGTCGTCTATCATCACCCAAGTGAACAACAACGAAGACGTGGTCGTCAACCAGATGTTCACCGATGTCTACCGCATCGCCGAGAAAGTATCCAAGGACACTGACGGTGCATTTGATATCACTGTCGCCCCGCTTGTCAATGCCTGGGGATTCGGTTTCAAAGAAGGGAGAGACCCCGACAAATCCGCCATTGACAGCCTGCTCCAACTCATCGGCTATCAGAAAGTGAGTCTGGGCAGGAACCAGCGTGTGAGCAAGTCGGACCCGAGGATCATGCTCGACTGCAGTGCCGTGGCCAAAGGTTATGGCTGCGATGTGGCAGCCAGTGTGCTTCGTCGTCACGACGTGACCAACTACATGGTGGAGATCGGCGGCGAGGTAGTGACCAAGGGCGTGAGTGAGAAGCGGGTGCCCTGGCACATCGGCATCAACCGGCCCACCGATGACCCTTTGCAGACCTCGCAAGAACTCATGACCATCCTCAACGTCACCGACAAAGCAATGGCCACGAGCGGCAACTACCGCAATTTCTATTACAAAGACGGGAAAAAGCTCGCCCACACCATCGACCCCAAGACCGGCTATCCCGTTCAGCACAGCCTCTTGTCGGCCACGGTACTGGCCTCCGACTGCGCCACGGCCGACGCCTATGCCACCTCGTTCATGGTGATGGGCTTAGAGCGGGCCAAGGCCCTCCTTGCCAAGCACCCCGAACTGATGGCCTATCTTGTCTATTCCTCCGCCGACGGTCATTTTGAGGAATGGTGCTCCCCCGAGCTGAAGGCCAAAATGCTCGACGACTGATGAGTGATAACGGGTCCTACATGGTCATCCGGTTGTTGGAGCTCCCCTTGTTTCAGGGCATCAGCCAAACCGACCTTTCCATCATCCTCGGACACACCAAACTCGAGTTTGCCCGCCGCCATGCCGGCATGACAATCGTGGAGGATAATCAGCGCTGCGAAGCCTTGTTGTTTCTCCTCAAAGGCAAGATGAGTGTCATCACCTACAGCGACGACCGCAGTTACCATGTGGAAGAGATATGCTCAGCACCCGCTGTCATCCAGCCCGAGCGATTGTTCGGTCTCTCACAGCACTACACCCAGACCTGCCTCGCCATCGACAGATGCGACCTGCTCATCATCCACAAGGCCGAAATCCTCAAGCTCAGCAAGCACTATGAGATTTTCCGCCTGAACCTGCTCAACGCCATCACCACCCAGGCACAGCGTCTCTCTCGCATCGCCTGGCGCCCCTGCCCTCACTCGATCCACGACAAGATATGCCGCTTCCTGGGCGACCACTGCCGTTACCCCGCAGGCACGAAGACCTTCCACATCAAGATGCAGACGCTGGCCACCGCCATCGGCGAGAGCCGTCTGAACGTATCACAAGAGCTTCATGCCATGGAGTCCGAGGGGCTTCTCAAGCTGTCGCGGGAGCAAATCCACGTCGACAACATGGAGAAGTTGTGGGGAAACTGAGAGCCCAGAAGTTATCCATTGATTAAATAATGATTTGAAAAGAAAAACTTTGTTTAATTATTTTGCATATTGAGCGGATTTCATTACTTTTGTAGACTAAAAACAGGGACGGAAATCCCATCAGAACAAAACGACGTTATAGCTATATATGAAAACCGATCAAGAAGAGCCGAAGAAGAGAGAGAATCCGTTTTTCACCCCATTCCACACGCTTCATGACACTTACCCCTTCGACAAGATCCGTCTGGAGGACTTTGAGGAAGCCTTTATTGAGGGCATCCGCCGTGACAAGGAGCAGATCGAAAAGACCATCAACAATCCCGAGAAGCCCACTTTCGACAACACCATTATCAACAAGGATGACGACAATGAGTATTACGGGCTTCTCGACCGTGTCTCGACCGTGTTTTTCAATCTTCTGAGTGCCGAGACCACCGACGAGATGGATGCCCTGGCACAGAAGATCGAGCCCATGCTGACACAACACTCCAACGACATACTGCTCAACAAGGCCCTGTTTGAGCGCATCAAGGCCGTGCACCTGCACCACCGCCGCCTCACCCCTGAGGAGAAACGGCTGCTCGACAAGACCTATGAGGGATTCACCCGCTGCGGTGCCATGCTCGACGAGGAAGGCAAGAACCGCCTGCGCCAGCTCAATGAGGAGGCCAGCATGCTCTCCCTGCAGTTCTCCCAGAACCTCCGCAAGGAGCGTAAAGCCTTCACCCTGCATCTGACCGAAGAGTCGGATCTCGACGGACTGCCCGAGCGGGTGCGTGAGCAAGCCGCCCAGGAGGCCAAGGACCGAGATCTGGAAGGCTGGGTGTTCACCCTCGATGCTCCCAGCATGGGGCCGTTTATGAAATACTCCACCAAGCGGGAACTCCGCCGTCAACTGTATATGGCGAGCAACACCCTCTGCACCCATGACAACGCTGAGAACAACACCGAGATCTGCAAACGCATTGTCAACATCCAGCGTGAGCGCGCCCAGCTCCTGGGTTTCAAGACCTTCGCCGACTTTGTGCTGAAGAACCGCATGGCCAGCAACAAGCGCAATGTCTACCGTCTGCTCGACCAGTTGATTGAAGCCTACAAGCCCACCGCTCAGAAAGAATTGTCGGAAATCGAGCGGCTCGCCCGCAAGTTGGAAGGCAAAGACTTCCAGTTGGAGCCATGGGACCTGAGCCACTACTCCTACAAGTTGCAGATGCAGAAATACGACCTCGATTCCGAGATGCTTCGCCCCTATTTCGAGCTGTCGAAAGTCATCGAAGGCGTGTTCGGGCTTGCCACCCGACTCTACGGCATCACCTTCCGCGAGAACAAGGACATCGCCGTCTACCACCCTGACGTGAAAGCCTACGAAGTGTTTGACAAAGACGGCAGCTATCTGGCCGTGTTCTACGCCGACTTCCACCCCCGCAAAGGCAAGCAAGGCGGAGCCTGGATGACCAGTTACCAAGGCCAGAGCATCAACCGCAAGGGAGAGAACATACGTCCTCACGTGAGTGTGGTGATGAACCTGACGAAGCCCACCGCCAACAAGCCGTCGTTGCTGAGTCTTGGCGAAGTGGAGACCTTCCTGCATGAGTTCGGTCACTCCCTTCACGGGATGTTTGCCAACACCCGCTTCGAGAGCATGTCGGGCACCAACGTGTGGTGGGATTTCGTAGAACTTCCCTCGCAGTTCATGGAAAACTACTCCGTGGAGAAGGAGTTCCTGCGCACCTTCGCCTTTCATTATGAGACAGGCGAGCCCCTGCCCGACGAACTGATTGCCCGCATCGTGAAGAGCCGCAATTTCATGGTGGCCTACAACTGCATGCGCCAAGTGAGTTTCGGTCTGCTCGACATGGCCTATTACACCCTCGACAAGCCATTGGAAGGCGATCTCATGGCTTTCGAGCACAAGGCATGGGAGAAAGCCCTCGTATTCAAGCAGCAACCCGGCACATGCATGACCGTGCAGTTCTCTCACATCATGGCCGGAGGATATTCAGCAGGCTACTACAGTTACAAATGGGCCGAGGTGCTGGAAGCCGACGCATTCAGCGTCTTCAAGAAAAACGGCATTTTCGACACCGCCACCGCCCAGCGTTTCCGCGACAACATCCTGTCGAAGGGCGGCACAGAGCACCCGATGATCCTCTACAAACGTTTCAAGGGCAGCGAGCCCACCATCGACGCCCTGCTGCGCCGTAATGGCATCCGCCGCCAACAGAAAGTCACCCCAACCCGACGGAAGAAATGACCAAGGAAGAGAAGAAACAGCACCAGCTCGACCAGCGCTACCTGCGCATGGCCCGCATCTGGGCCGAGAACAGCTACTGCGTGCGCCGCCAAGTGGGCGCCCTGGTGGTGAAAGACAAGATGATCATCAGCGACGGCTACAACGGCACGCCCAGCGGGTTTGAGAACATCTGTGAGGACGAGCACAACGTGACCAAGCCCTATGTGCTGCATGCCGAGGCCAATGCCATCACCAAACTGGCCCGCAGCAGCAACAACAGCGAGGGCAGCACGCTCTATGTCACGGCATCGCCCTGCCTGGAATGCTCGAAACTCATCATCCAATCCGGCATCCGTCGCGTCGTCTATGGTGAGGAATACCGTTTGTCGGACGGCATCGAACTACTCCGTCGCGCCAATATCGAAGTGAAATACATCAATTTAGACCATCATGAATCTGAATAAGAGCAACCGCTATATGCCCCTCATCCTCGCCGCCTGCGTGGTGGTGGGAATCCTCATCGGCACCTTCTTCGCCAAGCATTTCTCAGGCAACCGGCTGAGCATCATCAATTCAGGCAGCAACCGTCTGAACAACCTGCTCCACATCATTGACGACCAGTATGTCGACAGCGTCAACATGAACGACCTGGTGGAGAAAGCCATCCCGGAAATCCTGAATGAGCTCGACCCCCACTCCGTGTATATCAGTGCCAAGGATGTGCAGTCGGCCAACGACGATCTCCGCGGCTCGTTCTCAGGTGTGGGCATCGAGTTCGTGATCCGCAAAGACACCATCCACGTGCAGAACGTGATTGCCGGCGGACCGGCCGAGAATGCCGGGGTGATGGCCGGCGACAAGATCGTGAGCATCGACGACCAACCTTTCGTCGGTGAGATCGTCACCAACGACGAAGCCATGCGACGCCTGAAAGGCCAGCGCGGCACGAAGGTGAAGATCGGTGTGCTGCGCTACAAGCAGCAGAAGCCCAAGTACTTCACGGTGACCCGCGACGACATTTATACGAGCAGCATCAGTGCCGCTTATATGCTCGACGAGAAGACAGGCTACGTCCGTATCAAGAATTTCGGCGAGAACACCTACGGCGAGATGCTGTCCTCCCTGGCCATGCTCGCGCAGGAAGGGTTTGAGAACCTGGTCATCGACCTCCGCGACAACAGCGGCGGCTATATGGCCTCAGCCATTCAGATCGCCGACGAGTTCTTGCCCAAGAACCGCCGCATCGTCTACACCGAAGGCCGCAAGCAGCCCCGTGAGATCTTCACCAGCACAGGCCGCGGCACCTACCAGGACATCCCCCTGGTGGTGCTCATCAACGAAGGTTCAGCCTCGGCTTCAGAGATTCTGGCCGGAGCCATCCAGGACAACGACCGCGGCACAGTGATCGGCCGTCGCTCATTTGGCAAGGGACTGGTGCAGAAGCAGATTGAATTCACCGACGGCAGCATGATCCGCCTGACCATCGCCCGCTATTATTCTCCCTCTGGCCGCTGCATCCAGAAGCCCTACTCCACCGGCAAGGACAAGGATTACGAGGAAGACCTGCTTGTGCGCTACGAGCATGGGGAGTACTTCAGCGAGGACAGCATCAAGCACACCGGTCCGGAGTATCACACCAGCATAGGTCGCACGGTCTATGGAGGCGGAGGCATCACCCCCGACATCTTCATTCCCGAGGACACCACAGGCATCACCTCTTATTACAAGGAAGCCGCCATGAGCGGTCTGATCATCCAGTATGCCTTTGAGTATACCGACAACAACCGTGACAAGATGAAGGAGCTGAAGAGCATGCCGGCACTGCTGTCGTACCTCAAGCGCCAGAACCTGCTGGAGCGTTTCGCCGAGTATGCCGAGAAGAATGGTCTGCAGCGCCGCAACCTGATGCTTCAGAAGTCGAAGAGATTGTTTGAGAAATATCTTTATAGCCGTGTCATCTACAACATGCTCGACGAGGAAGCGTGGATGGAGTATCTCAACCAGGACGATCCAGCCATCACCAAGACCCTTGAGGTGTTCCGCAACAAGTCGGCATTCCCCAAGAAGCCTGATGACACCGCATCGGTCAAAAGCAAGAAGTAAAGGACTCTAATAGAATTTGATATCGGCGATCACCCTTGCCCCCACATGCTGGTTGAGCCGGTTGACCAACTGGGTTCTCATCATCGACAATTCGGCCCTCAAGGCCGAATTGCTGATTTTCACCATCAAGGTCTGGTTGGAAATGAAGATGTCGCCCGAGAATTGAGCCACGACAGGTCCAGCCACCACCTCCCAGGAGTCGATCAGCCTCCTTTGCAGCAGAGGGGTCTCCAATCCTGCGGAGCGGAGAAAAACGGCCAGCACGCTATCAAGATCTTTTACGTCGCGTCTGAACATTTCGTCTATGATTTAGGAGTGATGACGCCATTGTCCACGGAGAATATCCGATAGTCGAAGGCATTGTTATGAAGGATTCGGTCGAGATGGTCGCGGTTGGTATCAGTGATGAAGATCTGTCCGAACTCCTCTCCAGACACCATTTTGACGATTTGCTCCACACGGTCGGCATCCAGTTTGTCGAAGATATCATCGAGCAGCAGCAGTGGGGTCGTCTGGCTATTGGTACGCTTGAGGAAGTCAAACTGAGCCAGTTTGAGAGCGATGGCGAAAGACTTGATCTGTCCTTGGCTGCCTTCCCGCTTCATGAGGTATCCCCCGAGTTTCAGATCCAGGTCATCCCTGTGCACGCCATGCAGGGAATATCCCACAGCCCTGTCTTTGAACCTGTCGCGCTGTATGACCTCGAGGAGCGGTCCCCGTGTGCCATGCGAGACATATTCCACCGACACCTCTTCGGCCGATTGGCATATCTGCTGGTAGATTTTCTGAAACACCGGAATGAACTCCCTGACAAACTCCTGCCTCTTAGCGAAGACAATCTCCCCTTCGACCGCCATCTGTCTCTCCCAGATATCCATCAGCGTCTCATCGGGTTCCTCCTCCATTTTGAGCAGCACGTTTCTCTGCTGGAGAGCCTTGTTGTAGTTGAAGAGAGCCGTGATATACGCCCTGTCATACTGCGATATCACCATATCCATCAGTTTGCGACGCTCCTCGCTTCCTCCGTCGATGATGGCAGAGTCGGAAGGCGAGACAAGCACCAGAGGCAATAGTCCGATATGCTCGGATAGTTTCTTATACTCCTTCTTGTTGCGCTTGAAATGCTTTTTCTGTCCCCGTTTCATACCACAATAGATTGTCTCCGTATCGCCGTTCTCATGATGGAAAAGTCCCTCCACCATGAAGAAATCCTGCTGGTGTGAGATCACCTGCGAGTCCAAAGCCGAATGTGCGCTGCGGCAGAAAGCCAGATAATGGATGGCATCGAGGAAATTGGTTTTCCCCATGCCGTTTTGTCCGAGCAGGCAATTCATTTTAGGCGACAAGTCAACATTTGCCGAAAGGATGTTCTTGTAATTGACGATGGAAATACTATCAAGTATCATGCTATACAGAGGGAGAAAGAGTCAATTTTGTGCAAAGTTACGCCATTTGGGAGTGAAAAACGAAAAAAGTCTGCAATAAATTTCAGCATGTAAGAGAAAATGAGTAATTTTGCGTCGCAAAAATCCATGCCTGCCTTCGAAAAGGCAAAAGGCAGTCATGACATGGAAATGGAACAACAATTAAAACATATTCATTAGCAATGGCAAAGAAAAAAGAACCACAGGGTAATCAGGAATTGATGGAGACCCTCAACAAGTCGGAAGCATTCCTGACGAAGCACAAGAAGACCTTAATCGGCGCGCTGATCGCTCTTGTCGTGATCATCGGTGCCATCATCGGATGGAACAGCTATTCCTCCTCCCGCAACGAGAAAGCAAGCACAGCCCTCGCCCGCTGCCAGGAGCTTTACATGATGCAGGATTTTGACAAGGCACTCAAAGGTGACAGTCTCGGCACCCCCGGCTTCATCCAGATTTCCAGTGAGTACGGCAGCACGAAAGCCGGCAATCTGGCCAATCTCTACGCTGGTCTTTGCTATGCCAAGCTCGACAAATGGGAAGAAGCCATCAAATATCTCGACCAATTCAGTCCTAAGGGTGACGTCATGGTCAGTCCGCTTGCTGTGATGGCCATGGGTGATGCCTATGCCAATGTGAAGCAGCTCGACAAAGCCATTGACTCCTTTAAGAAGGCAGCCAGCATGGCCGACAAAGCCACAGAGTCGGGCACCAACAACAGTGTCTCACCCATCGCCCTGCAGAAAGCCGCTATCATCCTCATCGATCAGAAGAAGAACGATGAAGCCCTGGCCCTCTTCCAGACCATCAAGGACAAATACCTTGGATCACCTGCTCAGCAGGATGTCGACAAGTATATTGAGTACCTGAAAAATTAGTCCATGGCCACTGCACTTCGCAATCTATCAGAGGTAGACCTTTCGAAGGTGCCCGATGCCAGCAACATGTGCTTCGGGATTGTCGTATCGGAATGGAACCGCCAGGTCACCGATGCCTTACTGCAAGGTGCGGTCAGCACGCTTGAGAAGCACGGAGCCCTGCCCGAGAACATCCATGTAAAGACGGTTCCCGGTAGTTTTGAGCTCATTTATGGTGCTCACCAAATGACTCTCAACGGCGGATATGATGCCATCATCATCCTAGGAAGCGTGATTCGTGGTGAGACCCCGCATTTCGACTATATTTGCCAGGGAGTCACCTACGGCATTGCCCGTCTGAATGCGAAGAGCGAGATTCCTGTCATCTATGGCCTTTTAACCACCGACACTCTTGAGCAGGCCATTGACCGCGCCGGTGGTCGCCTAGGCAATAAAGGCGATGAATGTGCAGTAGTAGCCATCAAGATGGCGAAATTTTAAATCCATGCGGTCTCCCCGGCCAGCATGAGAAATCTATAAGTAGAGACGTCACAATGTGGCGTCTCCTTTTTTGTGTGCTGTTGATCTTGCTTAGGGCTCCGGATCGCCGGGGTCGTCGCCGGGGATGCCGCCGTCGCCGGGTATCACGATGCCGCCATGTGGAGTCTCACCGCCGCACTGCCAGGCGTAGGCGCCCACCCTGCCGCTCCAGCTATATCGGTGGGAGCGACAAGCATACTAAAAACTACATTCTTTTATTTCTTCTAAAACATACTTTCCCTCCTTCCTTTTAAATATATAATACAGAAAACCACTTGTAATAAGTTGTTTCATTTGATTGTCTAAGCCATGATCAGCAACGCTTATAAAACAATATTCTCCATCAACAAGAGCTTGGTTTATTGTAAAAACCTCAATATCCCTATTTGGTAACCTATCGCTTACTGCAGACATTTTATTTAATTCGTTTTCTACAAGAAGATAGTTTTTAAACGCTACATCATTAAAGAGTACAAAGAGCGTGTCTTCTTTTGGAGACCTATTAAAAAAAACATCACAGAGGTTTCTGACAACATCTATATAAAGAGAGTCATTTACTTCTGAAAGAGAATTGGCATATTCTGTTGTACTCATTTTTAGAGATCTCCTATTATCTATAAAAGCATTGACTAAAGAGTCACTTACTTGTGCAGGAGAACAAATGAAATTTATAGACATTATAAGTATAAAAAGACTGTTTCTCATACTAAGACTATTTAAAAGTTGAAATAGGAATAGTGGCAAACACTCCATTTTTGTTGTATTTGTACACTACTGTCCAAAGAAAAATTCTTGAACATGATTTAAATTAAATATTTTCAATGAGTTACGCGAATAATATTTTTTCGGGATTTGATTT